>OHVJ01000271.1_pt1 | contig 16951 bp, 10 predicted proteins | sample 1579471 | NCBI WGS metagenome assembly OHVJ01 (sample SAMEA3882532, study PRJEB24775) | human gut metagenome | biome: human-associated habitat; feature: intestine environment; material: feces | place: Netherlands | collected 2009/2010 | reverse complement strand
CTGCGGATGGCGGGCTCGCTGGCCATCGTGGTGCCGTTTGCCATCGCCGTGATCGACGCGGCTCCCGCACTGACGGAACGGGCGTTCTCCTGGGGGATAGCGCTCTGCACGGCGTTCTGTGCGGTGCTGCTGCGCGGGTTTGCCGTGCAGGTCAACAACGACGCGGCGGTCATGCTGAAACAAAAGACCACAGTTGTAAATCTCGCCAACCGCCTGTGTACCCGGCTGGAAGAAAACGCCAACTACCAGAACGGCGCCGAGGTCGTGATCCTGGGCGAGCCGAAGCGCGGCGCGTACCCGGAGGAATCCCCGCTCAAGCCTATGGCCGGGGAACTGGCGCAGTTCGGCCCGCTCTCCTTCGACCCGACGTTCAATGCCCACGGCTGGTATGTGCTGGTGTGGGACGAGCTGGGCGTCCAGCTCAACGAATGCGCGGACGAGACTGTCCGCGCCATCAGCAATTCCGACGCGTTCAAGGCCATGCCCAACTACCCGGCAGATGGCTGTATCCAGACCATCGACGGCGTTGTCACGCTGAAGGTGGCAGATTTTCCGTTTTGAGAGCTGATAATGATGCGTGATATGACCAAGGGTGCCCCGCTGGGGCACCTCTTTCTGTATGCGGTGCCGCTGCTGCTGGGAAACTGGCTGCAGCTGGCGTACAATGCGGTGGATTCCATCATCGCGGGGCGGTTCATCGGGCAGGACGCGCTGGCCGCCGAGGGCGTGGCCGGGCCGGTCATGAATCTGGTGATTTTGGCCATCAGTGGCCTGTGCATCGGCGCGGGCGTACTGATGAGTGAGGCGTTCGGCGCAAAGCGGACCGCCCGCTTAAAAGAGACGTTGGCAACGACGCTGCTGTTCGGCGCGGTGCTCTGCTGTGCCGCCGCGGCGCTGGGCTGTGCGCTGACGCCGTGGATCCTGCGCGCGCTGGCCGTGCCGGACTCGATTTTTGGCATCACTGGCATCTACCTGCGCATCACGTTCCTGGGCGCGCCGTTCACGTTTTTCTATAACGCGCTGGCGGCGGGCCTGAAAAGTGTCGGCGACAGCAAAACGCCGCTGAAATTCCTGGCGTTCTCCGCCGTGCTCAACGCGGTGCTGGATCTCATTTTAATTGGCGGGCTGGGCTTCGGCATTGTGTGCAGCGCCGTGACCACTGTCGTGGCCGAGGCCGCCAGCGCGCTGCTGGCCGCCGTCTACCTGGCACGCCGCGTGCCGGAGCTCTGCCCCGGGCACGGGCAGTGGCGCATCCGCCGTGACCTGCTGGGGCCGATTTTGCGCTACGGCGCGGTGACGGCGGTGCAGCAGGCCGTGCAGCCGATCTGCAAGGTGCTCATTCAGGGGCAGGTCAACGCGCTGGGGGTCGGGGCTATCGCGGCGTTCAACGCGGTCACGCGGGTGGACGATTTTGCCTTCACGCCGGAGCAGAGCATTGCCACGGCCATTACGACCTACATTGCCCAGAACCGCGGCGCCGGGCAGACCGCCCGCATCCGCCGCGGCTTTGCGGTGGGCCTGCGGTTGGAGCTGGGCTATTGGCTGCTGATGGGCAGCCTGACGCTGCTGCTGCGCCGGGGTATCCTGTCCCTGTTTGTGGCAGGGGAGGGGGCCGCCGACGTCATTGCACTGGGCAGCACGTATCTGGGCTGCATGGCGGTGTTCTACGCCCTGCCCGCGCTGACGAACGGTTTCCAGGGCTTTTACCGCGGCATGGGCAAGATGACGACGACGCTGATCGGCACCTGCTTACAGGCGGGGCTGCGCGCTGCCGCTGCTGCGGTGCTGGCCCCGCGGGTGGGCCTGCCCGGCATCGCCTTTGCCTGTGCCTTCGGCTGGTGCGTCATGCTGGCGTTTGAGGTGCCGTACTATTTTTGGACGTGCAGGGAGTTATAAGGCTTCCCCCGAGGGGAAAGGCAAAGAACGGCGGTCAGGGAGCTGGCCGCCGCTTTTTTATTCTGTAAAATTTCCCCAATATCCCGCGTTTCCGATTGTAATTTCTTCGACAAAATGCTACACTAATACTATCTATCCACAGCATAAAATCTGCCCAAGAGAGGTAACGCACCGTGCCAGAAGAACGCAAAGTCTACCGCCGCCCTGCCCGGACGGCTGCGCCCGCCCCGCAGGCCGGGCAAGCGGCCCCGCGCCCCGACGCGCCCCCGCCGCCGAAGAAAAAGAAACGTCCCGGCGCCAAACGCCGCCGCAGCCGCCTTGTGCTGGGGCTGTGTTTGCTCTGCCTGCTGATCGTGGTCATTGTGTCGGTGGTGCTGGTGCGCTGCTCGGCAGAGGAGAAAGGCCCCGCCGAGGCGGACTTTGGCACGCCCGCCGCGGCCTGGCAGAAGAACGATCTGGGCTACTACTTCAACACAAGCGGCCGGGCCATGCCCGCCGCGGTGCTCAAGGGCATGGACGTATCCAAGTTCCAGGGCGAGATCGACTGGGATAAGGCCAAGGCTGCCGGCATCGACTTTGCCATCATCCGCTGCGGCTTTGGCGGCGAGTGGGACGGCCAGGAGGAAAACTGGGCGCAGGATGACCCCCAGTGGCGGCGCAACGCCGACGAATGCACCCGGCTGGGCATCCCGTTCGGCGCGTACCTTTATTCCTACGCCACGACGGTGGAGGAGGCCCGCAGCGAGGCCGACCACGTCGCGCGGCTGCTGGGCCTGACCGCCCCGCCGCAGGAGGGGCTGGACGACTACACCGCCGCGCCCTACCGGCTGAGCTACCCGGTCTACTACGACCTCGAGGATAAGTACATCAGCGGCGTTTTCCCCTCCGAGATGGCCGAGATCACGCAGGCGTTCTTTGACCGCCTGACCGAGTACGGCTACACCGGTGCGCAGGGGCTGTATGCCTCCCGCAACTGGGTACGCGCCCGCATGACGGACCCTGCCTTTGACAAATGGCGCGACAATCTCTGGATCGCGCGGTTCTCCGACGATCTGGACTACGCGGGCACCTACGATATGTGGCAGTGCACCTTCAGCGCCCCGGGCGCGGACTACGGTGTCCAGAGCGAGACAGTCGATCTGGATTTTGTCATGAAACCGTTCAAATTTACCGGTGTGTCCGCCTGCAACGGCAAGACCGCCACGCCGGTGCTCCTGAACGATACCTACACCGACGAGCTGCACATGGACGGCAAGGACGCCTACGCCACGCTGGCGACGAACGAGCCGGGCGAGGAGGACGGCGGACGCAGGGTCTACTGGACGACGAGCGACAAGACCGTGGCCACCGTGGACAAAAACGGCACGGTCCGCGCCCGCACCGACAGCGGGGAATGCACGATCACGGCCACACTGGCCGACGGCACCGAGAGCCTGACCTGCCGCGTGCGGGTCGGGGACATCACGGTCCCAATCTTTGCCACGGCGGGCCTGCGCGGAGACCGCGCCACGCTGGCGGATGCCGCCGCGCTCAAGGGCGCGACCCCGGATTCCATCCTGCTGGACGCGGGCGACAGCCTGCACGGCACTGAGAGCGCCAGCCTGACCGGCGGCATGGATATGCTGTCGGCGTTCTCGGCGGCGGGGTACGACCTGCACGCCATGGCGCTGACCGACTTTGCCTACGGCACGACCCGCCTGGTCAGCGATGCCAACATGGGCAGCGGCCCGTCGCTGGCGTCCAACCTGCTGAACAACGAGGGCACCGCTGTGTTCTACCGCTCCACAAGCTGGAGCCGCAACCGCGTGACCAATGGCCGGTACACCGTCGTGGAGCGCGCGGGGTATAAAATCGGCTTCTTTGTGCTGAACGACCCGGCGCAGGCCGCGGTCATCTCGGCGTCCAACGGGGAGTTTATCACGGCCCGCGACTGGACCGACACCGCCGCCGAGCAGATCACTGCCCTGCAGAACGCCGGGTGCGATGCCATCCTTGCGATTGTCTCCACCGCCCCGGCGGGCGACTGGCAGAAGGCCCTGCTGAGCCAGGGCGTGACGGCTATTATTGACGGCACAACGGCGGAAAACGGCACGAACGTGCTGGGCGCGGACCTGGGTTTGACCGGCGTGGCGCAGCTGGACCTGGTCTTTACCCAGGGCGGCGGCTGCCGCGTCGAGCTCCGGCAGCCTGTGGCGGCTGCCGAGATGGAGAGCCGCCGCGCCACCTGGCTGGCGATGAGCACCGCCGACGCCGCGCAGGCCGACACCGCTGCCGATGCCGCCGACCCCGGCAAGGACACCGAGGCCGTGGGCGGCAGTGACACCACCGCCCCCACCGAGACGGAAGACGAGGCCCAACAGGCCGGTGCGGACGCCTATACCAGCGCCGCGGCGGAGATCGCCACGCTGGACGCCGACGACCAGAGCATCCTCTACACGCCGCTGTTCACCTACGCGGCCAACCCCGACGCCAACAAAACCATCAGCTTCGGCAACTATCTGGCGGCGCTCTACGCCGAGATCGTCACAAATGATCCGGCCACGGGGCTGCCGGATGGTGCGTCCGTCGAGGCGTTCGCGGGCGGTGTGACCGAGCCGGAATACGGCGAGATCACCCGCGGGGATTTGATGGCCGCCCTGCCCGCGACAGCGCGCATTCAGCTGGTCAGCACCACCGCAGAAGCCGCCCGGGCGCTGGCCGACGGCGGCACGGTCAGCCGCGTCTACCAGAACAGTCTGACCGAGTACGCCCCCGAGGGGGATGTAGTCTACATCGTCACCGATACGGCGACTCTGGCCGGTCTGGGTGCGGAGTACACGGTCCTGCGCGATTACGGCGATGTCTTTTGGAGCGTTCGGATGAACATCAACGACCTGACCGCCAACTTTACCACAGAGTTTGTGCTGCCGGAGGCCCCGCAGTACGGGGTCGGACGCAGAGGCTGAACCGGGGACGGCAGCCTTCCGCTAACTTTCCGAACCCTTCCGGCCTGCTTCGCGGCCACCTCCCCTGATGGGGAGGCTTTCCTCGCGGGCTCCGCCCGCGCAAAAAGGCTCCCCTTTTAGGGGAGCTGGCCGAGCTTGCGAGGCCTGAAGGGTCCCGACGGGCTTTCCGTGGCCGCCCATTCCCGGTTCCACTCGCAACATCCCCAAATAAAGGAGGTTCTCCCACATGAAGCTCACATTCTTAGGCGCTGACCGGGAAGTGACCGGCAGCTGCACACAGCTGGAGGCGGCGGGACACCGCTTTCTGATCGACTGCGGCATGGAGCAGGGCCGCGACGTGTATGAGAACGCCGACCTGCCCTGCGCGCCCGGCACCTATGAGGCACTGCTGCTGACCCATGCGCACATCGACCACTCGGGCCGCATCCCGTACCTGTACAAAAACGGCTACCGCGGCCCCATCTATACCACCGATGCGACCCGCGACCTCTGCGCCATCATGCTGGAGGATTCCGCCCACATTCAGGAGCAGGAGGCCGAGTGGAAAAACCGCAAGGCCATGCGCAGCGGTGCTGAGATGATCGAGCCGGACTACACCGTCGAGGACGCGCAGAACGTCATGAAGCAGTTTGTGCCCTGCCCCTATGAGGCGTGGCAGACGCTGTTCGACGGGCCAACCGGCAAAATCGAGATGCGCTTTACCGATGTGGGGCACTTGCTGGGCAGCGCGTCCGTCTCGCTGCGCATTGCGGAGCCGGGCCGCACGCCGGAGATCATCGTTTTCTCGGGCGACATCGGCAACACCCATCAGCCGCTCATCAAGGACCCGTCCAACCCGGGCCACGCGGATTACCTTGTCATGGAATCCACCTACGGGGACCGCAGCCACGGCCCGAAACCGGATTATATCGGCGATTTGAGCGCCGTGCTGCAATCGACGTTCGACAAGGGCGGCAATGTCGTCATACCCAGCTTTGCCGTGGGCCGCACGCAGGAGCTTTTGTATTTTATCCGCCAGATCAAGGCCGAGGGCCGTATCAAGGGCCACGAAAACTTCCCGGTCTTTGTGGACAGCCCGCTGGCGAGCAAATCCACCACGATCTTCCGGGAAAACTTTGCCGAGTGCTACGACGACGAAGCCCTCGCCTTGGTGCAGAGCGGCCGGAACCCCCTGCAGTTCCCGGGTCTGCACGTCAGCGAGACGAAAGAGGAATCCATGGCCATCAACGGCGACCCGACGCCCAAGGTCATCATCTCCGCCGCCGGTATGTGCGACGCGGGCCGCATCCGCCACCACTTAAAATATAACCTCTGGCGGCCCGAGTGTACGGTGCTGTTCGTCGGCTACCAAAGCCCCGGCACCTTAGGCAACGCGCTGGTCAACGGTGCGCAGGAGGTCAAGCTCTTTGGCGAGCCGGTGCAGGTCAGGGCCCGCATTGCGCAGCTGGGCGGGCTTTCGGGTCACGCCGATAAGGACGGGCTGGAAGCCTGGCTCCGCGCCTTTGACGAAAAGCCGAAGTTCGTCTTTGTCAACCACGGCGAGGACGCCGTCGCCGAGCACTGGGCCAACCATCTGAAGGAGGAGGGCTACGAGGCCGACGCCCCCTACAACGGCTCGATCTGGATCGCCGCCGAGGGCCGCGTCGCCTGCGCCGAGGTCGGCAACACCCAAAAGATCATCAAGACGAAATCCGCCGAGACCGTGCGCACCAGCGCGGCCTATGACCGGCTGGCCAACATGGGCCAGCGCCTGCTGGAGGTCATCCGCCACAACCAGGGCGGGGCCAACAAGGACCTTGCAAAATTTGCCAGCCAGATCGCTGCGCTGTGCGACAAATGGGATCGATAACATTGACAAAAGCAAAAGGAATATGGCAGACGCTGCCCGCACCCCTGCGTGGCGCGGCGACCCTGCTGGCAGTGCTGGCGCTGGCCGCGCTGCTGACCACGGTGCGGCACAATGCCAGCGCCTACCTGACCGGCGTGTGGGATACAGGCTCCCAGACGCTCGTCTATGGCCGCATCCACCAGATGGAGCAGGGGCAGCACGCCCCCGGCGGCTTTCTGGGCGTCTACACCGACGATTGGAGCGACGACACGAACCGCGCACTGTTCCGGGACGACACCCCCACCGACGCGGCGGCGTTCCACCCCTACACCCACCAGTCGGGCTTGCAGGGCTGGCTGTTCGGCGGGGTCAACCGTCTGCTGCGGCACTGGCTGCCCGACGGTCTGGCGCGGGAGACCGCCCTCTACTGGCTGAACAGCACGCTGTTCTACGCGGCGGAGCTGCTTGTGGCGCTGGCCGTGTGGGAAGAATTCGGCCCGCTGGCGGCAGCGTTCGGGTTTGCGTCGGTGCTGCTGGCCCCCTGGCTGCAGCGCGGCATGAAGGACCTGTACTGATGCCTTTGGACCTGGCTGCTGCCGCTGCTGGCGGCGCTTTGGCTCTGCCATTGCACCCGCGTGCGCGGCAAAACGCCCCGCGGGTGCTGGCCGCTGGTGGCCGCCGCCTGCATGGTGCGCTGCATGTGCGGGTTTGAATTTATCACAACATTTTTGATCCTGTGTGAGATCCCGCTCTGCTACGCTGCCGCCAAGGCGTATTTTGTGCGGCGCGACCCGCACGGCGCGCTGGTCTGGCTGGGCCGCACCGTCGGGGCGGGTGTCTCGGCGCTGGGCGGTGTGACTGCGGCGCTGGCGCTCTGGTTCGCACAGGAATGGCTCTGCTTCGGCAGCGCGGCGGACGCCTGGCAGAACATGACCCGGGCTGTCACGGACCGCGTCAGCCTGACGGACGGCGCGGTGCGGGACGTGAACGTGCCGCAGGTGCTCGCGCAGTATTTCCGTGAGAGTACGGAGCCGCTTTTGCAGCTCGGGCCCGTCAGCGTCACGGCATGGCAGCTGCTGCTGTTTGCGCTGCTGGTCGGCGTGGTGAGCGTTGTTGTCTGCCTGCGCCGCGGCACGGCGGCGCAGCTGGTGCCGCCGTGCATCGTCTGGGGGCTGGGGCTGGCGGCCCCGGCGTCCTGGATGGTGCTGTCCAAGGCGCACGCTGCGATCCATACCCACCTTGTACCGATGCTGTGGCACTTTGCGTTTGTGCCGATCAGCTGTATGCTGCTGCCGGTGCTGGCAAAACTCATGATCCCGGGGAGGAAAAAAGACCTTGTGGCATCCCATTAAACACTACAAAACGATCCACCATCACAAAATGCTGGTGATGAAAAACTGCTTCCGCTGCGGGCTGTACTGGCAGGGCCTGACCCACGATTTAAGCAAGCTGGCCCCCGTGGAGTTCTGGGCCGGGGCCAAATACTGGCAGGGGACGTGCAGCCCCAACAACGCCCAGCGCCAGGCCGAGGGTTACAGCGCCGCCTGGCTGCACCATAAGGGCCGCAACAAGCACCATCTGGAATACTGGATCGACTACGCGCCGGACGGCGACCATGCCATGGCCGGTATGCGGATGCCCGCCCGCTACGTGGCCGAGATGGTCTGTGACCGCATTGCCGCCAGCAAGAACTATAAGGGCGACAAGTACACCGACGCCGCGGCGTGGGAGTACTATGACCGCAGCAGGGACCACTACATCCTGCACCCCGAGACCCGCAAGGAGCTGGAGACCTGCCTGCTGATCCTGCGCGACGAGGGCGAGGACGCCTGCTTCCGGTATATCCGCACCGAGCTGCTCGGCAAAAAAGCATAAGAAAAAGACCCCCGCAGCGTCAGTGCTGCGGGGGTCGGTGTTTTATGTGGGTTGAGTTCCGTCATTCCCGGCGGGAACGTCTGCATCGGAGGTGCTCTCCGGGGGCGTGGGTGTCGGCTCCGCGGTCGGCTCGGGGGGTGTCGGTGTCGGCTCTGTAGTCGGCTCAGGGGGTGCTGGTGTCGGCTCTGTAGTCGGTTCGGGTGTGGGACTCGGCGTTGCAGTCGGCTCAGGTGTCGCGGTCACCTCAGGTTCCGGGGTGGCGGTGGCCTCGGCCTCACTGCTGGCCGGTGCCTCAGTCGCCTCGGGCTCGGGCGTGGCCGTCGCCGTGGCGGTGCTGGAGGAGCTGACCACCGGCACCGTGTAGACCACGGCGTCCTTGTCGCCGGTGTGCTTCGGGATCGTCGTCAGCGCGGGGCGGTCATCCTCGGTAATGTAGCTGTGGGTGCGGATGTAGTTGAACAGCGCGTCCATCGCCGTGCGGGTCAGATGAATGCCGTCGCTCGTCTCCACATAGCCGCTCTTGGCGTAGCCGGTGACGGAATCCTTCAGCACCTCGGCGCTGTTCAGGAACTTCCAGCCCTTTTCCTGGCACATTTCGACGAGCGCTTTGTTGTACTCGTCCACCTGGGTCTGGGTCAGGCTCTGGTTGGAGTGCTGCTGCCCGATGGGCGGGATGGCGTTGACGATGATGTCCACGCTGGGGTAGGCGGTGACGATGGCCTCGATGCCGGTCTGGTAGTTTTTGACGAAGTCCGCGGCCTTATAGCCGGGGTTCAGGTCGTTCGTTCCGAAGGTCAGGATGACCCGGCGCGGCTGCAATTTCGCCACGGCCTGGGGCATCGTGATGTAGCCGGACGAAGTGCTTACCTGCACGCAGGCAAAGGTCGCCAGGCTCTTGGCGGTCATGCCCACCGAGCCGATGGCATTGTCGTAGCTGCAATAGTCGAACATGCGGTACATGCGGGCTGTGTTGCTGTCGCCCAGAAACAGCGTCTCGTCCACATAGCTGTCGCCCGCGTCGGCGGCCTGCTCAAGGATCGTCGAGGTGTAGGCCTGGGTATCAATGGTGTTTTCCTCTTTATTATAGCCGCTCTCGACGACCATGGACGCGCTGTCCACGGTGGAGACGCTCTGGGCGTCCGCGCCGCCGAGGTCAATGCCGCCGATGAGCACCAGCGAGATGCCGACGCTGACCAGCAGCATGACGCTGCACAGAGCCAGCACCAGATACATCTTGCTGCGCATATCCAGCGCTTTTTTCTTTTGTGATTTGGTTTTGCCTGCCATGAAAGGCTCCTTTCGCGTGGGAGCATGGAGTGTTTACACAATATGTAAACTCATTTTACACCATTTTCCACCGGAACGCCAGTCTTTTCGCAATTTTTACATAATTTGCCGCAAAACAAAAACCCCGCCGAAGCGGGGGTAAACAGAAATGAGGATAGCTGTGTTAAAAGGCTTCCCCCTCATCCGGCCCTGCGGGGCCACCTTCCCCCCAAGGGGAAGGCTTTGGGAGAATCACTCCTTCGGCAGCAGATGTGCCTTCTCCAGGGCGGGGCGCAGGGCGATGTACAGGACAACGGCGCAGACGGTGGAGAGCAGGGAGTTGACCAGCGTCACACCGCTGGCGATCTTGGTCACGACGGAGACGAACTCCGCGGGCTGGCCAAAGATGTACAGGTTGCGGAAGTAGCCGATGAACGGGTCGGTGAACACATTGACCAGCAGGCCGCTGAAGGCCGACGCCGTGACGGCGGCCACGTACTTGAACTTGCTGCCGGTGGGGAAGGTCCTGAGGTGGATGACCTTGTGGGACACCGCGCCGCAGACCAGACCGATGATGAATTTCAGAATAAAGGTCGTGATGGCGTAGCCCGGGTCACCGGCGACAACGTCGGCCAGCGCCAGGCCGATGGCACCGGCCAGACCGCCGGACACACCGTCCAGCAGCATGGCGGTCAGTGCCGTGAAGGTGTTGCCCAGATGGAAGCTGGACCCCGTGCCAAAGACGTTCGGGATGCGGAAGAACTCATACGCGACAAAGCTCATCGCGGCCATAATGCCGATGATGCTGATTTTCTGCACGGTGAATTTCGTTTTGGTCAGCGCTGCAATCAGCAGTGCCAGGGCTGCTACGACGAACAGCAGCAGCCACATCGTTGCGGTAGACATAGTTTCGTACACCTCTATTGACATTTTCCTTCCGGGAAGGTATGTTTTTATTATACTGATTTCTGGCTCTGAATAAATGCTCAGTTTTTAAATTTTTTATGGGGCCAGTGTGGAGGACTGTCATGATAGAGTTGGATGCCGACCAAAAAACGCCGCTGTATGAGCAGCTGTACGCCGCCCTGGCGGATGAGATCCGCACCGGCCAGCGCGTACCCGGAACGCCGCTGCCGGGCCGCCGCACGATGGCTGCGCAGCAGGGCGTCAGCGTCAACACGGTGGACGCCGCCTACCAGATGCTGGCCGCCGAGGGTCTGGCCGAGCCGCGCCCCCGCAGCGGCTTTTATGTGCAAAAGACCTACGGCATGCTGCACAGCCGCGCCCGCCGCACACCCGCCGCCCCTGCACCGCAGCCGCCCGCCGCGCCGCAGCCGGTCTACGACCTGTCCACCGGCAGCGTGGACACGGCGCTGTTCCCGGCGCGCAGCTGGGGACGCATCCAGAAGGAGCTGCTCTACCAGCGGCCCGAGCTTTTACAGCGCGGCGAAATGCAGGGCGACGCCCCGCTGCGCACACAGATCGCGGAATATTTGTCGGTGTACCGCGGTGTGGAATGCACGCCGGAGCAGATCGTCGTCGGCGCGGGCATTGAGTATCTGCTCGGGTGCCTGGCACACCTGTTCAGCGACGGCATGGCGGCCATCGAGAACCCCGGCTACTTCCGCACGCGGACGGTCCTGCAGAACAGCGGCATTCCCTGCACGCTGGTGGACATTGATCGCGAGGGCCTGCCCGCCGACGCGCTGGAAAAAAGCGGCGCAAACCTCTGCTATCTGACGCCCAGTCATCACTTTCCGACGGGTGTTACGATGCCTGCGACCCGCCGCGCCCAGCTGCTGGCCTGGGCAGCGGCCCGGCCCGGGCGGTACATTTTGGAGGACGACTACGACTCGGAGTTCCGCTTTGATACGCGCCCTCTGCCCAGTTTGCAGGGCATAGCGGGCCCGGACGGCCCGGTGGTCTACCTGACGACGTTTTCAAAAAGTCTGGCCCCGGGCATCCGCATTGCCTGCATGGTGCTGCCGCAAAGCCTGCTGGTGCGCTATCGCCGGGATTTTGCGACCTACGCCAACACGGTCAGCCGCTTTGAGCAGCAGACGCTTTGCGAGTTCATGGCGGGCGGGTATTTCACGCGGCATCTTGCCCGGATGCGCCTTGCCTACAAGCGCCGCATGGAGGCGTTTGCGGCAGCGCTGCGCGCTGCGCTGCCGGGCGTGGAGCTGGACGGCGTGCACAGTGGGCTGCATTTTCTGCTGACGCTGCCGGGAGCCGGCGGCGAGCGTGCCATGGTCGCCGCCGCGGCACAGCAGGGCGTGCGGCTGCGCGGCCTGAGTGAGTATTATCTCGCCAGGCCCGAGCTCTGCCGGGCGGATACCGTGGTAGCGGGGTACTCGGCCCTGAAGGAGGACGATGTGGAGAAGGTGGCGCAGGCGCTGGCGAGGGCGTGGCTATCATGAATGCCCCTGTAGGGGCCGGGCATGCCCGGCCCGCAGCCTAACGGTTGAATCCCCCTTAACGGTTTGCTTTGTAGGGAGGGGTCTTGACCCCTCCGCGGGGCGTCGGGGACGCCGCCCCCTACAGCGGCGACCCGTAAACCTTCCGCTGCCGCCAACCCTGCGGGCGGATATGGAATCCGCCCCTACGCACAAACAAAGCCACCCCGTAGGGGCCGGGCATGCCCGGCCCGCAGCCTTGCCGTTGCCGCCCGTTTATCTTTTGCATCGTAGGGAGCGGTCTTGACCGCTCCGCGGGGCGTCGGGGACGCCGCCCCCTACAGCGGCGATCCGTAAACCTTCCGCTGCCGCACACGCCTGCGGCGGCCAGAGGGCTGGCCGCCCTACGTCCTCCCGTTACCGTGATCCGTAAGGGAAAAGTTCATCCCTTCCGGGCCGCTTGTACTACCGCCACCCTGTAGGGGCCGGGCATGCTCGGCCCGCAGCCTTGCCGCTGCCGCCCGTTTATCTTTCACATCGTAGGGAGCGGTCTTGACCGCTCCGCGGGGTGTCGTGGACGCCGCCCCCTACAGCGGCGATCCGTAAACCTTCCGCCGCCGCCAACCCTGCGCACAAACAAAAACCGCTGCCCATGTGCATTCCACAGGCAGCGGCTTTCTATTTTTCAATCAAGTTTTCAATCAAGGCTTATTCATACAGCGGGAACTTCTTCGTCAGCTCCTCGACCTTGCTGGCGACCTCGTCCTTCTTGTTCGCAAAGTCAAACACGCAGTCTGCAATGCAGTCGGCGATCACCTTCATCTCGTCGGGACCCATGCCGCGGGTCGTGACGGCGGGGGTGCCGATGCGCACGCCGCTCGTCACAAACGGGCTGCGCTTCTCGCCGGGGACGGTGTTCTTGTTCGCGGTGATGTGCACCTCGTCCAGATTGTGCTCCAGCTCCTTGCCGGTGCAGTCCTCGTCGGTCAGGTCGATCAGCAGCAGGTGGTTGTCCGTGCCGCCCGAGACCAGCTTCACGCCGCGGGCGGTCAGCTCGGCTTCAAGCGCCTTCGCGTTCTCAACGATTTTGCGGGCATACTCCTTGAACTCCGGCTTCAGCGCCTCGCCAAAGCAGACGGCCTTCGCGGCGATGACGTGCTCCAGCGGGCCGCCCTGCGTGCCGGGGAAGATGGCGGAGTTGATGCGCTTGATGATATACTCGTTGTTCGTCAAAATCAGGCCGCCGCGGGGGCCGCGCAGCGTCTTGTGGGTCGTGGTGGTGACCACGTCGGCGTAGGGCACGGGGCTCTGGTGCTGGCCGCCTGCGACAAGACCTGCGATGTGCGCCATATCGACCATCAGCATCGCGCCGTAGCCGTGGGCGATCTCGGCCAGCTTCTCAAAGTCGATAGCGCGGGGATAGGCCGATGCACCGGCGACCAGCAGCTTGGGGCGGACCTTCGCGACCTGCTTGGCCAGTGCGGCGTAGTCGATGCGGCCATCCTCGGCGGAGACGCCGTAGGAGACAAAGTTGTAGTTCTTGCCGCTCATGTTCACGGGGGAGCCGTGGGTCAGGTGGCCGCCCTGGGACAGATCCATGCCCATGACGGTGTCGCCGACGTTCAGCAGCGCAAAGTAGACGGCCAGGTTGGCCTGTGCGCCGGAGTGCGGCTGGACGTTGGCATACTTCGCACCGAACAGCTTGCAGGCGCGGTCAATGGCGATCTGTTCGACCTGATCGACGTACTGGCAGCCGCCGTAATAACGGTGGCCGGGGTACCCTTCCGCGTACTTGTTCGTCAGCACGCTGCCCATGGCCGCCATGACGGCGGGGGAAACGATGTTCTCGCTGGCGATCAGCTCAATGTTCTGCCGCTGGCGGCCCAGCTCACGCTGCATAGCCGCGCCCAGCTCGGGGTCGTAGCTCTCCACAAAGCCGATGGTGTCGATGATGTCCTTGTACATACTGCTTTCCCTCCTAATGTATATGCTGTCCACGGCGGGAAACGGCCGCGGGCGGATTCTTTATGCGCCCGTTGTTCCCGCCGCCGAGCATCTCCCTTACAGCGTCCCCTTGGTGGACAAAACGCCGTCGATCCGCGCATCTCTGCGTGTCGCGGCGTCCAGCGCCTTGGCAAACGCCTTGAACATGGCCTCCAGCTTATGGTGGTCATTCTCCCCGTAGAGCACCTTCAGATGCAGATTCATCATGGCGCTGTACGATACGGCGTAGAAAAACTCCCGCGCCATCTGGGTGTCCATGCCGCCGCAGCTCTGGCCTGCAAAGCTGGCGTCGTACACAAAGTAGGGCCGCCCGCCCAGATCGACGGCGCAGAGTGCCAGCGTCTCATCCATCGGCAGCATGCAGCTGCCGTACCGCACCAGCCCGGCCTTGTCGCCCAGCGCTTCTTTTATGGCCGTGCCCAGCGCAATGCCGACGTCCTCAATTGTGTGGTGGCAGTCTACGTCCAGGTCGCCGCGGCAGGTGACGCTTACATCAAACAGGCCGTGGCGGGCGAAGCCGTCCAGCATGTGGTCAAAAAAGCCGATGCCCGTGTGCAGGTCGGTCCTGCCGGTGCCGTCCAGGTCAATCGTCAGCGTGATCTGTGTCTCCCGCGTATTGCGGGTGACCGTTGCGGTGCGTGCCATAGGAGTCCTCCTCTTTAGTGCTTTAAACTAACTATAGCACGTTGGGGCGTGTGCGTCAACATTTTCTTAGCCTTTCCCCGAGGGGGGAGGTGGCCCCGCAGGTTTATAAAATTCGCCCCAATTTATTTACGAAATCGCAACACTTTTCCCGGCGGCAGGCGCTACAATAGAATTATGATTCAAAAGTGTCTTTTTTGAAAGGACAAGCACCACCATGGCAAAAATAATCGGAATTGACCTGGGGACTACCAACAGCTGTGTGGCGGTGGTCGAGGGCGGCAAGCCCGTCGTCATCCCCAACGCCGAGGGGCAGCGCACGACGCCCTCTGTCGTCGCGTTCACCAAGGTGGGAGAACGGCTGGTGGGCGAGCCCGCCAAGCGCCAGGCCGTGACGAACGCCCCCCGCACCGTGTCCAGCGTCAAGCGGCTGATGGGCAGTGAGACCCGCGTGCCCATCGACGGAAAATGCTACACGCCGCAGGAGCTGAGCGCCCTCATCCTGCAAAAACTGAAGGCCGATGCCGAGGCGTATCTCGGTGAGCCTGTCACCGAGGCGGTCATCACCGTGCCCGCCTACTTTAACGATGCCCAGCGCCAGGCCACGAAGGACGCCGGGCGCATTGCCGGGCTGGACGTGCGCCGCATCATCAACGAGCCGACAGCCGCGGCGCTGGCCTACGGGCTGGACAATGGCCGCACCCAGACCGTCATGGTCTACGACCTCGGCGGCGGCACATTTGACGTGTCGCTCATCCGCATCGGCGACGGCATCGTGCAGGTGCTCTCGACCTGCGGCGATAACTTTCTGGGCGGCGACGACTTTGACGAGCGCATCGTCAACTGGCTGGCCGAGCAGTGCAGGACCAATCACGGCGTGGACCTGACGAATGACCGCGTGGCGATGCAGCGCCTGCGCGAGGAGGCCGAAAAGGCGAAAAAAGAGCTTTCCAGCGCGAAGCAGACCGACATCAATCTGCCGTTCCTCACGATGGCGGCAGACGGTGCGCTGCACCTGCAAACTACGCTGACACGCGCTAAATTTGAGGAGCTCTGCACCGATTTGATCGAGCGCACCGCCTTGCCCGTGCGCAACGCCCTGAGCGACGCACGCCTTTCGGCCAGCGACCTGGATCAGGTTTTGCTGGTCGGCGGCTCGACCCGCATCCCGGCGGTGCAGGCCAAGGTCATGCGGATGATCGATCTGGAACCGTCCAAAACGCTGAACCCGGACGAGTGTGTAGCCCTTGGCGCTGCGGTGCAGGGCGGACGCCTTGGCGGCGAAGGCCTGGCTGCTGGCGGGCAGGACCTGCTGCTGATGGACGTTACCCCGCTGACCCTTTCGATTGAGACGGTGGGCGGTGTGGCAACCCATCTGATCGACCGCAACTCCACCATTCCCACCCGGTATTCCAAAATCTTTACCACCGCCGCGCCGTTCCAGAGCACAGTTGAAATCAAGGTGCTGCAGGGTGAGCGGGAGTTCGCCAAGGATAATAAGCTTATCGGCAACTTTACCCTCAAGGGCATCAAACGCGCCTGGGCCGGTGTGCCGCAGATCGAAGTGACCTTTGATATTGATGCCAACGGCATTGTGACGGTGAGCGCCCGTGACCTTGGCACCGGCAAACAGCAGAGCATTACCATCACCGGGTCTTCCAACCTGAGCGAGCAGGAGATCCGCCGCGCCATGGACGATGCCGCTGCCTTTGCCGGGCAGGACCAGGAGCGCAAAGCCGCCATCGAGGCCCTGAATGCCGCGGAAGCCGCCATCTACCGCGTCAATTCCGCCCTTGGCAGTAAAGAGGGCAAGGAGCTGGATAAGGACACCAAAAACCGCATTAAAGAAGCAGAAAAGAACCTGGAACGCCTGACCCGCCACAAAAAGCCCGAAAAAATGACCCCCCAGGACACCCAGGCCCTGAACGCCGCCCGCGAAGCCCTGCAAGCTCAGACCAAGGACCTGGTAGCACGGTGGGAGCGACGAGGGAAAGTTAGGAGTTAGAAAGTAGGAGTTAGGAGTTTTTGGGGCTGCAGGTACCCAAAAATTCTGTCTGAATATTAAAACAAAAATGTAGGGAACGGTCAAAACCGTTCCC
>OHVJ01000186.1_pt1 | contig 22951 bp, 28 predicted proteins | sample 1579471 | NCBI WGS metagenome assembly OHVJ01 (sample SAMEA3882532, study PRJEB24775) | human gut metagenome | biome: human-associated habitat; feature: intestine environment; material: feces | place: Netherlands | collected 2009/2010 | reverse complement strand
CGACAGTTACACACCGGAAAACTGGATAAAAGCAAACCCGATTCTTGAATTTGACAGGGATGCACTTGAAAATCTGATACCGATTGCACACACTGCCCGTGACATGGGCGGTGAGGACTTGAGAGATTTCCTTGTCAAGCAGCTCAACATGTGGATGCAGTGGTCAAATTCATTGTACATCAAGGATATTGCATCATGGAAAGCGTGTGCCGTTCTGAAATCACTCAAGGATTTCAGAGGGTCAAAATGCTATGTCGGAGTTGATTTGTCATCCGGAGGAGATTTGACCTCAATCGCAATCGTGATTCCGTTTATGGTGGAGGACACGAAAAAATATTTTGTTCACACACATTCGTTCATCCCATCCTCAAGAGTGGATGAACACATCAAGACCGACAAAGTACCGTATGACGTATGGATTGAAAAAGGTCTTGTGACGGTAACGGAAACACTAGGAGGAATCAAGACAGATTATAAATACATCATAAAATATCTTGAGGATTTAGTGAGAGAATACAACCTCAAACCGCAGTTGATTTGTTACGACCCGCACAATGCATCGGCGTTCCTGTCAGACCTTGAGGCGATGGGATTCGATTCAATCTCTGTCACACAGACAGCAAAAGAGTTGAACGATGCGACAGTTGACTTCAGACTTGAGATTCTTGCGGGCAATGTGGAAATCGAGGGAATGGAAGTCGGCAAAGAGGGAAACAAGATAGTTGTTCCAGTTGACAGCCTACTTGTTTGGTCGATTGCAAACGCAAAGACCATCTCGAACAACTACGGTGAAATAAAGATTGACAAAGACATCACGACAGAACGAATCGACCCGATTGACGCTATCATCGACGCATGGAAACACGCAATGAAAGAGGAGTACCGACCGGATGTGAACGAAACTGTCAATGAATGGCTTGAGCAATTTGAAAAATACATGAAGAAAGGCGGTGAGAAATAAATGAATCCGTTTCAAAGACTAGGAGCAAAAATTTCAAATTGGTGGAAAGGCGAACCACAGGACAGCGGGGGCAAAACGACATTGAACTCACCGTCATTCCTTGAGCGGATAGGACTGAAAAGAAAAGGAAAACCGACATCGGAGGTCACATATTTCACATGTCTCAAGATGCTGTCGGAAACCCTTGCAAAAATGCCTATCAAATATTATCAGAAAACGGACAAGGGAATCATTGAGGCAGAGGCGACAGATACATCAAAACTGCTCTCAAAAAGACCGAATCCGTTCATGACACCAACAACATTTTGGAACACGGTTGAAATCAACCGTAACCACTACGGAAACGCATATGTGTACATGAGAAAGAAGTTTGACCGAAAGAAATTCGGCGGTGAAATCAAAACCGTTGATTTGTGGGTCATGCAGTCAAATTGTGTGCAGATAGTCGTTGACGATGCAGGGATATTCGCAGGAGTGGGGCGTTTGTGGTACGTCTACACAGACCCGACATCCGGTCGTCAATATGTGTTCAGTACAGACGAGGTGATGCATTTCAAGACATCTTTCAGTTTTGACGGAATCACAGGACTACCAGTGCAGCAGATATTAAGAGACACGGTTGCAGGTGCATCCGAATCACAGGCGTTTATGAATAATCTGTACGAGAGCGGTCTGACGGCAAAGGCAACTCTTGAATATACCGGAGAATTGAACGAAAAGGCAAAATCAGCACTTGTCAAGTCGTTTGAGGAGTTCGGCAGCGGAGCAAAGAACACAGGAAAAATCCTGCCTGTTCCGTTAGGAATGAAACTCACGCCCCTTGACATCAAACTGACTGATTCGCAGTTCTTTGAACTGAAAAAATATAATGCCCTGCAAATCGCCGGAGCGTTCGGAGTGAAACCGAATCAAATCAACGACTATTCAAAGTCGTCATATAGTAACAGCGAAATGCAGCAGTTATCGTTCTACGTTGACACAGAACTGTTCATCATCAAGCAGTACGAGGAGGAAATCAATTTCAAAATGCTGCCGGATGAAGATGCAGACGACGGATATTATTACAAATTCAACGAAAAAGTATTATTCCGAACCGATTCAAAAACACAGATGGAATATTTGAGAAACGGTGTCGGTGGAATGATTATCAAACCGAATGAGGCAAGACGTAAACTCGACATGGAAGATGCGGAGGGAGGCGATGTCCTACTTGCAAACGGTAGCATCGTACCGTTGACGATGGCGGGTGCAGCATATTTGAAAGGCGAATCCGAACAGGAGAACGCCGATGAACCGGAACAGCCGGAGGAAGAAACAGAGCCGGACACAGAGCAGCCGGACACAGCAACAGAACCGGACGAAACCGACGAGGCAGAGGACGAGGATGAACAGGAGGGAGGTGAATAATCATGCCAAAAAAGAGACGTTTTGATTTTACAAAGAAGAATAAACGCAACGGGAAAGTTGAAAATGTCGGCTATTTGAATTTAGAGCAGGACGAGGAGCAGAGCAGATGTTCCTTGTATTTCTACGGTGACATTGTATCAGCAACATGGGAATCCATGTGGTACGAGGAGGACAGATGCCCGCAGGACATCGCAGATTTCCTCAACCAGTTAGATGGATATGAGGACATTGACATCTATTTCAATTCCGGCGGTGGAGATGTATTTGCAGGACTGGCAATTTACAACCAGTTAAAGCGATATGACGGACACAAAGTCGGATATGTTGACGGAATGGCTGCATCCATTGCATCAGTCATCATGTTTGCATGTGACGAACTGCATTTCGCAACAGGTGCTCAAGCGATGATTCACAAACCGTTATGCATGGCATACGGAAACGCAGACGATTTCAAGGCGGTAATAAAACAGTTGAATCTCTGCGAGGATTCAATTCTTGATGTCTACATGGAACATGTGCAGGAGGGTGTCACAAGAGACAAAATTCAATCCCTCATGAGCAATGAGACATGGTTCGACAGTAAGAAGATGCAGCAGTATTTCAATGTTGAAATCGAGGAAAAGGCAGCAGTTGCAGCATGTGCATCCGACTTTTTCGAGAAATACAACAATATTCCGGAGACACTCAAGGGAATCGGCACAAAGGACATCGTCGATGCAGTGATTGCAGAACTTGAAAACCGGAACAGTGCAGCAGCAGAGGCAGAAAAACAGAGAATCGAGGCAGAAAAGCAGGAGATTCTCAAAGATTTATACCTTTACGGTATGTAAGAAAGCGAGGAAAAAACATGAATAAGGAATTACAGAAGTTACTCAAGCAGATTAACGACAAGAAAAATGAGGTCAAGAGCCTTGTGAACGACGGAAAACTCGACAAGGCAAAGGCAGCAAAAGAGGAACTCAAGGAGTTACAGAACAGATTTGACCTCCTCTATGATTTGGACAAGGAGGAGCAGGATGACATCGAGGACAAAGTCAACAACGGAACTGCAAAGCAGGTCGGCGGGGATGTCAAGCCGGACAAAAAGAACATCGTGAAATCATTTGTCAACATTGTCAAAGCCGGATTCCTGCACAAAGAGGCAGACGAGGCAGACATCAAGGTGTACAAGGATGCACTCACATCTGACACAACCGCAGGAAGTGAGGGAGAGGTCGGAATCGGTGTGACAATTCCGGAGGACATCAGAACAGACATCATCGAGTTGCGTCGTTCATCCGACAACCTTGAACAGTATGTCAATGTCGAGGGCGTAACAACCAAGACAGGAACACGAAACATTGAGGTTGATGCAGAATCAACACCATTTGACAATGTTGACGAGGCTGCGGATTTTCCGGAGATGGACGAACCGGAATTTTTACCGATTGAGTACAAGGTAAAGAAAAAGGGTGGAATCCTCAAGATGACAGCAGAGTTACTTGAGGACACAGCATCCAACATCATGGCATACATCAACAAATGGATTGCCAAGAAAACAAAGGCAACCCGTAACGCAATGATTCTCAAGGTACTCAATGAGATGACAAAAGGGAAAGAGGTCACAGTCGAGAACCTTGACAGCCTCAAGGACATTTTCAATGAGCAGTTAGACCCTGCAATCGCTGACAATGCAGTTGTTATCACAAATCAGAGCGGTTTCAACTACCTTGACAAGTTAAAGGATAAAGACGGCAACTATATTTTACAGAAAGACCCGACACAGCAGACAAAGGGAAAGATGCTTTTCGGTGAATATCCTATCATCAAATTATCAAAGAAAACTCTTGCATCCGAGAAGATTATGAACACCGATGGTCACACAATCGACGGGTACAAGCATCCTATTTTCTGCGGTGATTTAAAAGAGGCAGTCACACTCTTTGACAGAAACGTCCTCACAATCGACCTTAATGACAAAGGTGCGGGTTTATGGGATAAGGACATGACCGGAATCAAGGTGCGTGACCGTTTCGATGTGCAGCCTGTTGACAAGGGAGCAGTCATCAAGGGTCAGATTACAGAAGTTATCAACGGGTAATATGGCAGCAGGGCGGTGAATCCGTCCTGCTATTGAAAGCAGGTGAGAACATGACGGATGAAGAAAAAGAGAAGTACAGAGGCGGTCTGATTGCTACATGCAAGACATATTGTCGCATCGACTATGATGACGACATCGAAATCCTTGAATTGATGCTTGACACGACACTGGATGAAATGACGGAACTGATTCCGAATTTCGACCGGAACAACCTCACAAGCCGTCAAAAACTGCTTGCATTTATGTCCGTGAAAGAACTGTACGACAACCGTGACAAGTACCGGAGCGACACGAAAACGCTATCCGCTGCCGTTTCCTCCATGCTATTGAAAGAAATATACGGAGGTGCAGCAGAATGACAGGCAGAATCAAGATAATTCGCAAGACAACAAGTGTTGTTGACGGTAGACGACAGCAGGAGGAAAAGGAGTTTTTCTCATGTTGGTGTGATGTCAAGAGTTTGGGAACAAATGAAAAATACAATGCGTTGCAGATAGGTCTTGAGAACACAATCATGTTTGAAACGAGAGCCTGCGACAAGATGGAGGAAATCAGATTGAATCTGAAAGAGTTCTACGCAGTATATAAAGGCGTTGAGTTCAAGATATATGATGCATGTCCGATGTTCACAGACGACAGGAAATATCAGTTGAAATGTAGAGCGGGAGCATAGTGTCATAATCTGACACCGGAGGTGATGCAGTGAAAATCGAAATGGAATTTCAAGGCTTGAAAGAACTCATGAAAGCATTTGAGGACGCAGCAAGCGACGAGGACATAAAAGAGGTCAATCAAAAGATTGTAAAGCAAAGCGAACCAGTTGTGAAAAACATCATGTCCGGCAAAATTCCGAAATCGGCAGACATCAAATTATCCGGTAGAGGTTTCGGTTCAAAGTCATCCGTGACATCACATGCAGCGGACAGCATACCGATGGGAGCAGTCAAAATGAAAGACACAGGAGCAACAGCAGATGTCGGATGGGAAAAGTCGGACAATAGCGAACACTTTTATGTGAAATTCATAAACTGGGGAACTATCTATCAACCGCCTCAAGAATTTATTTACGCAACAGGGCGTGAGGCAGATGCGGAACTGCAAAAAATCGCAGAACAGGAATATCAATCCTATTTAGACAACACATTGAAATGAGGTGAGAGCATGAGCAGCAGTCCGGACATCATCAAAGATGCATCCGACGCATTGAGACCTATATCAGACAGAGGAATCACTGTGATGCAAGGGTGGTATGACAAAGACATCCATGACAGACATGTGACATTGTGGGATTTGGGAGAAAATGACGAGAATTTTTCGGACGACAATGCAGAGGGAGTGACGTTGTCATTGCAGGTCACTATATTTTCGGAAAATGACGAGGTTGAACTGGCAAGGGAAATCAAGTCACTCATGAAAGAAAATAATTTTTCGTTTGATGGCAGGAACGGAGACGATTCCAAGCCGGAGGACGGAATCTATATGAAAGCACAAAGGTTTTCAAAGTTTTATGAAATGGAGGAATAGACATGAGCGAAACAGTAACACAGGTTAGTGAGACAGAACAGAAGATTGTTAGAAGTAGAACTTGCGGTTGTAGAGATTTCTACATCGCAAAACTCACACAGAACGATGCGAAAGCATACGTTGCAGAAACTCCGGTCAAACTGGCAAGAGCAATCAAAGCAAAGGTTGACGAAAAGTGGAGTTCTGAAAAGATTTACTCTGACGATGGAACAGAGGAAGTCATCAATTCCTATGAGGGAACAGAAATCGAACTTGAGGTCAATGCACTTGCACCACAGGACAGACAGATTCTTTTCGGTCAGTTATACGAGAACGGTTTTCTTGTAAAGACTGCGGATGACAAAGCACCGGAGGTCGCTGTCGGATGGAGAGAAAGAAAACTCAACGGAAAGTATGATTTCAAATGGTTATACGCCGGAAAGTTTGCAGAGGGCATCAGTGAGGAGGCGAGCACAAAAGAGGGCAAATTGTCTCCGACAACAAAGAGCATCAAGGGTTCATTCTATGAGAGAAGTCTTGACAATGCGTATGAGATTTCGGTCGACGAATCAAACCTCGTTTCCGGAGACACAAAGGCAGCAGAGGCAATCAAGGCATGGTTCAGCAAAGTGCAGGAGAAAAACGGCGGTTTAGGCTAATAAGAGGGCATATAACAGGAGGATAAATCATGAAAAGAAAAATTATAGTCAATAACAAAGAGTTTACAATGCCGAAAATGTCAATCGACACATACACGGAATATCTCGAACTTGCAGAGGTTATCGACGCAAAACAGAGATATTCAAAGCAGGACATTGAGGGGATGGGTCTTTTTATCTGCAAAGCATACGGAGACCAGTTCACCGTTGAGGAATTAAAGAATCCGGAGACCGGACTTGATGCAGCAGGTTTGATTCTTGAGTTCCAGTTCATCGACATGGGAATTGCAGACGAACTCACCAAGAGAATGGAGAACATCGAGAAAAATTTTCAGAGTGGCAAGTGATACCGGAAATCGAGGTCACTTGCAGAGGTGAGAGACTTTTTATCAATTCCGTAACGGTAGAACAGTATAAAAAATACATCAGTCTCATGGAAAAGAATGACACGGAGAAATTCTCCGGAGTGATGTTTTTCAACAAAAAGATAATGCAGGAGATGTTCGGGAATGAATTGTCGCTTGCAGCAGTTGGGGAGATTGATGTAGTTGAATTTCTGACGGCAATCAAGACGGTTCATTTCATCATGCAGAACATTGTTGCAGAGAAGATGTTGAGCATTGTCGAGGTTGAACAGGTAGAAAAAGAGGCATCCGCATTCGATGACTATGACCGTGAAAACGGATATGAGGACGAGGATGAACAACCGGAGGAAAATCAATGGAAAGTCTGCGGGGAAATTGTTGACCGTGTTGTGAAAATTGCGATTCGGCTATTGAAAAACTCATACAGTCAATGCATGAAAGAGAACATTGTCACGTTGTTGGACTACTTAAAATTTGAATTAGATACAATCAACGAAAATCAGTAAGAGAGGAGGCGACCGAATGGCTTATACAAGCGTCAAAATATCGGCAGATTCGAGCAGTTATCAATCACAAATGAAATCGGCAGCATCGCAGATGAAAGTCTTGTCTGCGGAATATACGACGGCAGCGACGAAAGCAAAGTTGTTCGGGTCAGAAACAGACAGCCTCAAGGCAAAAGCCGAATCGCTCACTCAAAAAATCACGGTGCAAAAGAACATCGTGCAGTTGAACAGTGAGCAGCAGGAGAAGTTGACAAAGAAACTGTCAGACCAAAAGACAAAGCAGGAGGAACTCAAAACAAAGATTGATGCTGCGAAAGAGGCTTATGAGAAATCAACGGCAGAGACCGGAAAGAACTCCGAGCAGTCAAAAGCACTCAAGGATGAACTCAACAAGTTAGAGAAAGAGTTCACCGCAAATGAGACAGCAATCGGAAAGACAGAGACCGCACTTGCAAATCAGACGGTAAAGACGGAAAAGTCAAAGACTGCCCTCATGAACATGGAGGCAGAACTGAAAAATGTTAATGACCAGTTAAAAGATAATAAACTTGAAAAATTTGCGACCGCTTGCGATACAGCGGGAACAAAGATGGAAAGTTTCGGAAAGAAAATGTCAGTTGTCTCTGCCGGAATTGCGGGTATTGGTGCAGCATCAATCAAAGCATTCACGGAACTCGACGAGGGTTATGACACCATAGTGACAAAGACCGGAGCAACCGGAGAGGCACTTGAGGGATTGACAAAGTCTGCGGATAATGTTTTCGGAACAATGCCGGAGGATATGTCAACGGTAGGAGAGGCAATCGGAGAAGTCAACACAAGATTCCATACAACCGGAACGGAACTTGAAAAGACCTCTAAACAGTTCATACAGTTTGCAACAATCAACGGAACAAACGTCACACAGTCAGTTGACCAGGTTGACAAAATCATGAAAGCGTGGAACGTCGATGCATCACAGACGGGAAATCTATTAGGATTGCTCACGGCAAAGGCACAGAAAACCGGAATCTCTGTTGATACATTAGAGGGATATGTCCTCGACAACAACGCACAATTCAAAGAAATGGGATTGTCATTGCCTCAAGCAATCAATTTGATGGCTCAATTCGACGCAAACGGTGTTGATTCAACTCAAGCAATGGCGGGTCTAAAAAAAGCATTGCAGAACGCCACATCAGAGGGAAAATCAATGGACGAGGCGTTGTCAGATACTATCGGCAGCATCAAGAACGCAAAGACAGAGACCGAGGCGATGCAGATTGCAACGGAATTGTTTGGAAAAAAAGGTGCTGCGGAAATGACAAAGGCAATTCGTGAGAACAGAATTGACCTCACCAGTCTTTCGTCATCAATGGAGGAATACGGTTCAACAGTCGAGGACACATACAACGGAACACTCGACCCGATTGACAATGCAAAGGTTGCGATGAACAACGCAAAACTGGCGTTGTCGACACTGGCATCCACAGCACAGACATCCGCAGCACCTATGATTGAAAAATTGACCGGAAAGATTCAAGAGTTGACACAATGGTTCACGTCGCTCTCTCCGGCACAGCAAGAAACAGTTCTCAAAGTTGGTCTTGTGGTCGCTGCTATCGGTCCGTTGTCAATCGGATTCGGAAAAGTGGCAAAGGGAATCTCTGACACGGTAACGACCGGACAGAAATTTGTGTCCGGAGCTGCAAAGATAATCGCAAAGATTACGGCAAAGACAGCAGCCACGGCAGCAGGAACGGCAGCAGATACGGCAGGAACGGCAGCCACAACAGCAGCCACGGCAACAACCGGAGGAATGACAGTGGCACAAACGGCACTCAATGCAGTTATGAACTTGTGTCCGATTATTTTGATTGTGACACTGATTGCCGGACTGATTGCAGCAGGTGTCGCCCTATATAAAAACTGGGATAAGGTCAAAGAAAAACTGTCCGAATTGTGGGGCAACATCAAAGAAAAATTCAATGCAATCAAAGAGACCATCACGGGAGCATTCACGAAAGCAAAAGAGGCGGTCACGAATAAGGTCAAGGAAATCGGTGACAACATAAAAAATAGCACAATAGGACAAGCTGCATCGAAAGTATTCAACGGCGTAAAGGACACGGTTCACAATGTCATGTCGGCAGCGACCGAAACGGCAAAGGAAAAACTGGGGAACATGAAAACCGCCTATGAAGAAAACGGAGGCGGTATCAAGGGCGTTGTTGCTGCCGGATGGGAGGGAATCAAAGGATATTATTCAGCAGGATTCACATTCGTTGATAATTTATCCGGAGGGAAACTCTCTGAAATCAAATCAAAATTCTCTGAAAAGACATCGGAAATCAAAACAAAGGTTTCCGAGGGTTGGGAGAACATGAAAACCACCGTCACCACAAAAATGACGGAATGGAAAACCAACGCATCAAACAAACTGAATGAAATAAAGACGAATTTCTCAACAAAGGTTTCAGACATCAAGTCAAATGTTTCAACAGGTTGGGAGAACATGAAAACCACCGTCACCACAAAAATGACGGAATGGAAAAATAATGCATCGAATAAATTGACGGAAATCAAATCCGGATTTTCCTCAAAGGTTTCGGAGATAAAAACGAAATGGTCGACGGATTTCACGAACATAAAGGACAAGGCAACCTCACTCATGGAGACAGCAAAGTCCAATGTTTCAACGAAACTCAATAATATGAAATCCGCATACAGTGAAAAAGGCGGGGGAATCAAGGGAATCGTGTCTGCTACGTTCACAGGCGTAAAGGACACAATGAACTCTCTCATGAGTACGGCGAACACTCTGACAGGCGGGAAACTTGACAGCATCAAATCGGCGTTCTCAAGCAAATTAGCGAGTGCAAAATCGACCGCATCGTCTGCGATGGAGAATATCAAATCATCATTCTCCTCAAAGATGGAATCCGCACACGGAGCGGTGACAGGTGCATTGTCAAGAATCAAATCGGCGTTCAATTTCAAATGGTCATTGCCACATTTGAACTTGCCACACATCAGCGTGTCCGGAGGCGTTGCACCGTTCGGAATTGGAGGAAAAGGTTCACTCCCGTCATTCTCGATTCAGTGGTACAAATCCGGTGGTATTATGACAAATCCGACCGTGTTCGGAATCAACGGCAACAGCCTCATGGTAGGAGGCGAGGCGGGTGACGAGGCAATCTTGCCACTTGCAGAGTTTTACAACAAATTAAACAGCATACTTGACAAGAAACTTGATGCAGTTCAGAAATCGCAAGTTGTATATGTGACAAATCACACATACATTGACGGCGACGAAATCGCAAGCAGAACCGTGTCAAAGGTAGATGCGGAAATGGTAACAAATAAACGAAAAGGGAGGTAAAACAGGGCGATGAAAATAAACGGAATAGACATCAGAAAATATGATGCAAAGCAGTTGATCGCCGATGTGCAGCCTCCCTCTTTTGCTAATTCATACGAATGGTTGACGGGTGCAGCACTGCCGACGGAATTTGAGACAGAGGTTCAGATGGGTCATTTGAAACTGTCAATCTATTTCAAGGGCAAGGACAGGAACAACATCATCCGTGCTGCATCGGAGTTCATGAGTAATTTCACAAAGGCTTGCAAGATGGAACTTGACGGCTACAAAGGAACATATATCGGATTCATCACATCAAATGACTATAAAAAAAAGAATGTGAAACAGAGGTACGTTGTAAACCTTGAATTTGACGGTTTTTTTGTCGATGACGACCTCTCAATCACATTCGACGGGAAAACCTCTGCATCGTTCTATAAAGTGGGTACAAGAGACGCTCCGTGCATTGTAGAGGTATATGCAAAAAGCACATTGACGAATTACACAATCGCAGGACTGGGAGACGACGACATCATCATTGAGAGTTTAGCAGCAGGAAAGACGGTTGTGATAGACGCAAAGACCGGACTTGTGACAATCGACGGGGCAAATGCATTCGACAAGGTGAATATGTGGACGTTTCCGGTATTAAAGACCGGAGAAACAGCACTCACATTCTCCAACACAAAGGCGAGAGTGACTATCAGATACACGCCTATGTGGATTTAGGAGGTGAGAACATTGCAGATTTTTAATGACAAAAAGAAAAGAATCGGAACATTGTCCGGGTTCAAGAGCAGGGAAATCACCACGACACTGGATTCCGGAGACAAAGAGTTGTCGTTCAGTTATCCGGCAGCGGGAGCGTTGGTTGACTTGCTAAAAGAAGAATACTATATACGTACCAAAACGGACGAATTTGTTATCAAAGCAGTCGAAAAGGGTGAACAGTTCAACAAATACACAGCCGTCCTCAATGTGGAGGAATTGGAGGGAACGCCGTTCCCGTATGGCTTTGAATCGAATGAACAAACAATCAAAGCGTGTCTTGAGTTTGCGTTCGAGGGTACGGGATGGCATGTCGGAACATGCACGGTAAAAAAGAAAAGAACTATTGACGAGCAGGAGAGCGTCACGGCATGGGATGTCCTGCAAAAGTGCCTCACAACATACCGCTGCGAGTGTATCATTCATTCACTGACAAAGACAATCGACATATATGACCGGATAGGCAGCGACAAAGGGTGCTATTTCATGGAGGGATTGAACCTCCGGAAAATATCATTGAAATCGGACACATACGATTTTTACACAAGAATCTATCCGATAGGCAAGGACGGCATCACACCGGAGTGGCTGACCGGAAAAGATTACATCGACAATTTTCAGTATAGTTCCAAAATCAAGGCGTATGTTTGGAAAGACGAAAGATATACCAATACCACAAGTCTGATTGAGGATGCGACAGCAAAGATTGAGGAAATGTCAAGACCATACAAGGCATACACCGCAGAGGTGGTTGACCTTGCGAAAGCATCAGAGGAATACAAAGACATTCTCTCATACGGAATCGGAGATACAGTCACGCTTGTGTCAAAGAAAACGAGGACGAGGGAAAAGCAGAGGATTGTCAAAATCACAGAATATCCGGAATCACCGGAAAAGAACACGGTTGAGATTTCCAATGCGAGAAAGACATTCGCAGAGATTCAGAAAGAGGAGACGGCAGCAGCCACAGAGGAGGCGGTCTCCATCTCCAACAGGGCGACAAAGAAAGTCCTTGAGAATTATTCGACTACGGAGGAAATAGAAACCAAAATCACGGCATCGAAAGAGGCAGTCGAGGCAGGTGTTGCCTACACTCTGAAAAATTATTATACATCCGTGCAGATGGATTCCTTGATAAAAGCCACGAAAGAGGAGATTTCTCAAGAGGTAAAGCATGTTGAGGAAAACTCAATGCACAACTATGTTGTGAATGGAGATTTTTCAAACGGACTTGATGATAATTGGTACAACAGCAATGAGACGAACAATGCCGTGATGGATGTGTCCGGATTGGGAACGGTTGCGAAGATTTTGAAAACATCAACGACCAGTTCCTATATACGGCAAACACTGGGAAAGTTACCTGCGGGAACGTACCGTGTGAGATATAAGGCAGCAACAGCAGCAGGGTACGAAAACACGGCAAGGGTGCAGGTGAGGGCGTTGGGAAGTTATTCAACGACATCCTCCGGAACGCTAAAGAGCAAAGAGTTCACGACGATTGAACGTGAAATCACGGTATCAGAGGGAACGAAATATATTTACATTTACGCATACACACAGAACGCACCCGTGTATATCACAGATATTGAGGTATTAGGATTGTATTCATTGTATGCGGATGCAAAGATTCAAGTGACTGCGGAGGAAATAACCTCCGAGGTCAACAAAAAAGTGAACAGCGATGATTTCGGAACACTAATCACACAGAACGCATACAATGTCCGAGTTGCATTCAATAACGGCAGTTCGTACATGCAGTTTGATTCGACCGGAATCACGATGTACACAGGAACTATCACAGACAACACAAAAAGAACTCGATTCGATTACAACGGCGAGCATTTTTACCGTGACGGAAATTATGTCGGAAAAATTGGAACGAATACCATGAAAGACAATGACAGTCAGAGAGGACTTGTTTTTGATATTGAGTACAACACCGCATATATGTCATGGTCAAATAAAGAATCACAGAATGCAGATGTGTACAATATGAAATGGTCGTACTGTGCACAGCAGTGCGGAAATTATGAGGCGAATATGCTACATGCGGGAGCAGACATCAACATGCATTTTTTCAAATTACGAAACGTGAGTTTTGAAGATGGTTCAATAAGTGGAACGCTAACATTCAAGCAACCTTTAGAAGTAGACAGCGACGGGAAACTTGCAAAGTGGTCAACGGCGACGCTTGAGTTCAAAAGAGGAATATTAGTGTCCGGAGCATGGAGCAATGGATAAAACAGGAGGAAAAGAAATGCAGATGAATGACGAAAATATTCAGACAGAGGAAGTCAAACGAGCAGCAGAACCGGAGTATAAAATTCCGGAAGATGCTGCCGACAACTCAAGACCAAACAAGACAGCAGAGGTTGTGACAAGAGAATCAGCAGAGGAGACAAACACGGAACTCTTGCAGAGCATTGACAAGAAACTTGACATGCTACTTGCAGCACAAACAGCAACACAGACGGCAAAGGAGAAATAATCATGAATACACCGATTGCAGTGAGAATTGAATGTGCAAAGGGAGAAATCCTCAATGCTATGGAGACGATACAGAAAAGACATGCATTGCCTCCGTGCATCATGGACGGAGTTTTGTCCTCTGTACTGGCAGAGGTAAGGAGCGAGGCAAAGATTGAACTCATAAACTCCACAAATACAATGATGGCAGAAAAAAATGAGGAACTTGAAAAGGCAAAGAAAGCAGCAAAGAGAGTTCTGAAAACAGAACCGGACGAGGAGCAGGAACAGGACACACAGGAGAATCCGGAAGAATAAACGATAAACACCGAGAGGAGGTGAGAGCATGGCAGCGTTGACAAAATTGACGACGAACATCAATCTTGAGATGTCCGGAGACACTAAAAGATATTTAGTATCAGCAAAGCAGGGAGACAAGGCAACACGATTCATCATCGCAAGGCTGCTCAACAACGGCGAACCGTACACAATCCCGACAGGGGCAAGAGCAGTCATCAACATTGCAAAACCGGACGGAAAACATGTATATAACACATGTTCATATTCCGGTTCGGATGTGACAGTCGAATTGACAAATCAAGCACTTGCAGCCTCCGGAACGGCGTATTGCGACATTGAAATCCGGACGAGTGACGATTCACAGGTTATCACATCCGCATCATTCACAATGGAGATTGAACCGTCGCAGAGGAACGACAATGCGATTCTATCAGCGAATGAGTTCACAGAACTTGAGAACCGTGTCAAGGGTCACATTGAGAGTATTGACAGCACGAATGAGGCAGTCAAGAAAGCGGAACAGGCAAGAGTGACCGCAGAAAATGCGAGAGTAAAAGCAGAACAGGCAAGAGCGAACGCAGAGAATAATCGACAGCAGAATGAAAACACACGCATCCAACAGGAGCAGCAGAGACAGCAGGACACCTCACAGGCGGTCAAGAATACGAACGATGCAACGGATGAATCCAAGAGGGCGACAACAGCCTGCAAAGAGGTTACAGAGCGGGCAGAGGACGCATTGCAGAATCAAGAGCAGCTTGAGGCGACATTGAACACGGCGACACAGATTCGACAGGATGTGTCACAGATGCAGACAGCAGTTGCAGAGGCAAAGAAACAGGTCGAGCAGGACAAAAAGGATATTGATGACACGATTCAAAATTCACTGCTTGCATCAGCAGAGAAAATCCTTGAGAGTGTGCAGGACTATTTCAACCGTGCAGAGGCGTTATATTCGAGCATGTATCTTGATTGTGACGGAGAAACGCCATATCTGCGAACGGTGACACCAGTATTCATTGACGGAGCAACGCCACAGGTCAGAAATGCGAATGAGGGCGTTGATTTTGACGGAGGAACGCCGACCTCCCGACAATTAGCAGTATAATTCCATGATACTGGAAACAGACGGCGAAACGAACACAAAGGAGTGATTGTGTGATATATTCCATAATCACGGAGCAAAGGAGGTTGAACAATGGCAGCAATCAGACCATGCACCGGAACAACAGCAGACTGGAAAGCAGTTGAGGACACTCTGATTCTCAAGGAAAGAGAAATCGGAGTTGAGATTGACACATCCGGTCATTATCAAATCAGACAGGGAGATGGTAAAAAGAAATTTTTTGACCTGCCGATTATCGTCAACAATGCCCGTTATGAGGAAATACTGACATTGACACAGGGATATATGAACACCGTGAACAATTTCAGTAAGAACATGACGGAGGCGACGAACAGTGCAAACGGTGCAGCAGCAACGGCAAACAATGCAGCGTCGACAGCGAGTGCAGCAGCAAAAGCGTGTCAAGGCATTGTGAACGGTCTCAACACTATGGTTGACACCGTCACAAAGAAATCATGTGTCCTCACGGTTGAGGATGGAATTTTGACGATAAGGGAGGCGTAAAAAATGGCAAGTGGAGACTTGATTGTAAAAGTAGCAGACAAAGACACACTCGACCGCACATATGCGAATACAAACGCTATACTGGCAGCAGTCGGGGAAGATGTAAGAATAAAGGGTGTAAAGCGTTACGGAATGAAAATCAACAAAAATGACAGCAATCCGGCGACACGATGCACATATCTTTTCGATGCGGTGGGAATGACACCCGCTGCGATGAATTATTCTGCCGGACGGTTCGATTTTGGAGACTGGGGAAACGTCTTTTTTGTAAAGAACAATTATCCGGCAATGGTCAAATATGACGGTACAGAAGATTATAAACTCGACCCGAACGACCACACAAAGAAAGCAGATGGAAAAACGGCATCCGATGTCTCAAACACGGCATACGGAGGAAATGCAATGAGTGTATTCGATGGCAGCGGTGACAAGGGCAAGATTTGGCTCTCACAGTTTGAAGTCGGAAACTATGAGTACATGATTATTTCAAACGCCCAGTACGATGAATCATACAACGATGACGCATATGTCAGAGAGGACGGTTCACATGCGGACAAACTCTATTTCCCGATGTTCGGCGGTTCGTATGACGGAACACGCATCCGCTCACTTGCAGGACAGGCACTCATGTATAACACAAACGCATCAACAGAGATTGCAAGAGCAAAGGCAAACGGTGCGGGATGGAATATCGGCTCATGGAGCAAACGAAACCTGTTGAATTGTATGCTCAAGATTATGTCAAAGACAGACAATTCACAGACTGCGTTCGGACAGGGTCAGACATCCGGATATGTGAACGACGCATCACAGAATTACGGGCATCTTGCAACCGGAACACTCAAGGACAAAGGACAGTTTTTCGGATATAACGACACAACACATGAGGTCAAAGTGTTCTACATGGAAAAACCGTGGGGCAACCGTTGGGATAGAATCAACGGTCTGTTGATGGTAGGCGGTGAAATCCTTGCAAAGATGACACCACCGTACAATCTGACAGGAAAGGACTTTGAAAAGGTCGGAATCACATTCACATCATCCGGCAACGGTTATCAGAAAGGAACAAAGTCAAGCAGATTCGGACGCATTGTCAATTCAATAGGTGGCAGCAGTAGCACATACACATGTGACTATTTTTGGTGGAATGCCGGAATTACTGCGGTCGCCCTTGTCGGCGGTTACTGTAGCAATGGCGAGAACTGCGGTGCGGCTTACTTGAATTTGAGCAATTCTGCGGGCGTTGTGAGCTGGAGCATCGGTGCGTCCATTTTCTTAGAACAGCCTATCGCTGCGTAAGCAGCAGGGGGAGGAACGGAGGGGGAACGCCTCCGCTATTCCCGCCGTTAGGCGGTGTGGTCGTTTTTAGAAAAATGAATATAGGGATATAGGGTGCGGTGTCGGGCGGTGTTCCTGCTCCCTGCGGTCGCCCTTGTCGGCGGTAACTGTAACAATGGCGAGAACTGCGGTGCGGATTACTTGAATTTGAACAATTCTGCGGGCAATGCGAACTGGAACATCGGTGCGTCCAATTTCTTCTCATATCGGAGCGTTTAATCAAATGCAGCCTATATCCCACGCCACAAGGCGAAAATCATTCCGGATATAGGGTCGGTTGAGTAAGCATCCGCACAAAAACCGATAGGAGATAAGAAAATACTATATGAGAAGTTACAACAACCTATATGAACCAATGTTACAAGACGACTACATAAAACAGTGTTTTATAAATGCATCCAAAAAGAAAAAGAACAGGAATGATGTGCGGGAGGTATTAGAGAACCTCGATGAACACACAGAACTCTTGAAAAAGATGTTGACAGAGGAGTTGTTCATTCCGGACTATCACAAACCGAGCATCATCAACGAGAGCAGCAGCAAGAAAACACGCCGTATATTGAAACCGCATTACAAATATGAGCAGGTTATTCATCATTGTGCAATAGGTCAGTTCAAACCGATTGTGATGAATGGATTGTATGAATTTTCATGCGGGAGCATTCCGGGCAGGGGTGTTCATTACGGAAAGAAGTACATGAGAAAATGGCTTGATTCCTACGACGGAAAGAAATTCTTTGTTCTCAAGATGGATGTTCACCATTTCTTTGAATCCATAAACCGGAGAATCCTCAAAAGGAAACTCAAAGAGGTAATTCGAGATAAACGGTTTTATAGATTACTCTGCATACTGATTGAACATGACAAAATAGCACTCGTTGCAAAGATTTTGACGGATGCAGGTGTTGAGATAGATGCAGAGCAGACGAAAACGCTTGTCGGATGCATAGCATTTGACGACATCTCCGGAGCGTTGGAGATATTGCAGGAAATCGGCATCACAGGAGCGATGTTCGATGAACTGAAAGAAATTATTGAGGAGATGCGAAAAGGCGTTCCGTTGGGATATTTCACATCACAATGGTTCGGCAATTTTTACTTGAAAGCACTCGACCACTACATCAAAGAGGAACTCCATGCAGAGCATTACATGCGATATATGGACGACATGGTGATACTGGGAAAGAGCAAAAAGAAACTGCACAAAATACATGCAGCAATCGAAACATATCTGAATGACAATCTCGACCTTGAAATAAAAAGCGATTGGCAGGTGTTTAGATTTGAATATCCGGTATTTGATAAAGGCGGGAATCCGGTACTCGATAAAGACGGAAAGCGGGTCACAAAGGGTCGTATGCTTGATTTTATGGGATTTCAATTTCACCATGACCGGACAACCATCCGGAAATCAAACATTGAGGCTGCGAGACGCAAGGCAAACCATATCTCAAAGCAGGATAAAATCTCATGGTATAACGCATCAGTGATGTTGTCATATATGGGATTGTTCAAACACACGGACACATACAACTATTACATTGATTACATCAAACCAAAAATCAACGTCAAGAAACTCAAGAGGATAGTTTCAAAGCATAGCAGAAAGGAGAACGAACATGACAGACTGGAAAAAGGTGACAGGAACACAGCCGGACAAGCCGGAGGAGGTCGACAGGACATCGTCGCCGTCAACGGTTTACCTGCGTAAGAACATCGAACAGGTGACAAGAGAGGTTGAGGGCAGCGACGGAAAGATGCAGACAGTGACCGAATGGCAGTACGACGAGAAAGAAATGACAGTCAAGGAATATGAGAACATGGCACTCATGAAGTCAGTCGTTGAGGAGAACACATCCGGAATCGTCGAATCAGTGACACAGTTTCAGAAAGATGCGGTCATTGACGAATACACACAGCAGTTGATTGAGGAGGGGTTGATTTAGTATGAAAATACTTGTTGAAAGTCTCAAAAGAATGTACAAAAAAGGCACTCTCACAAAGGAACAGATTTCCGAGCGTGTCGCAAAGGGCAGTATTTCAGCGGATGAATATGAATATATCACAGGAGAAAAATTCTCCGGCGGTGATACAGAATGAGTCCGCTTGAAATAATATCACGATTGTGCGATGTGACGGAAAATCTATCGGCAATCGTGAAAAAACAGCAAACAATCATTGAACAGTCGAAAATCGAGGAGGCGGTCAGAGCGGAACTCCGGCAGGAGGTAGAGGAGACAGACAGGGAGATGGATGTTCTCGAATATCACATGCGGAAATACTGCGACACCGACGACATCGAGGCGACAGAGTTCGGAAAGGAGAACGCCGTTGACGATTGAGGTTTCCTTGCTAATCTCCGGAGTGTCGGTTGCATTCGCAATCTTTTTCGGAATCTGCTCAAAGCAGAGGAACGACAAAAAAGACACACAGGAAGAAACGGAGAGACGAGCAGAAAATGACACAATGGTGGTTGTGAAACTTGAGAACATCGCAGACGACATCAAGGACATCAAACGGGAATCAAGAGAGAACCGTGAGGAGATGAAACAGTTGAGAGAGCGTGTTGTCATTGTGGAACAGTCACTCAAGAGCTATCACAAGAGACTGGACGGAGAACAGCATTCCGACCGATAACAGGAGGGCAGGAAACGGGCAAGAATCAACCTCACAGAAAAGAGGCAATACATGAGAATGACAGAACAGGAACGACGCATCAGAATCCGGCATCTGAAAAGAATGCATCGGATAAGAGAGCGAAAAGAGAGACATGACAAAAAGGTGTCCGGTCTGTTCATGAAACGTGTTGTATTCACTTTGATTCTTGCAGCATTTATCTTTACAGTCGTGATGATATTTGTGTTTTTGCGGATGGGTTCAGAACCGTCGACACTGATTGAGAATGTATTCAGATTTCTTTCGGTTGAGGGCGGTGCAATGGCACTCATTAAGTCCGTGAAAACGGTCAAGGGAACAAAGTCAAACGGAGAAATACAACACAATGACGAACCGGAACAGGATGACGAGGAGGTACAAGGATGAAATACATCGTCGAGAATTGGTTTGTGATTGTGGGTCTGATTGCGGTATGTGCAGCGGGAGGATATGCAGTATATGTTTTCGTGAAAATGCCGTCAGACAAACAGTTGAACAAAGTGAGAGAATGGCTGCTCTATGCAGTCACAAAGGCAGAAAAGGAACTGGGAGGCGGTACAGGTCAAATCAAACTGCGATATGTATATGATATGTTCGTCGCACGGTTCGCATGGCTTGCGAGAGTGATTTCTTTCGAGGCTTTTTCGATGATGGTCGACGAGGCACTTGAGAGAATGAAAAAGATGCTTGAGAGCAACAAAGCGATGCAGACGCTTGTGAGCGGTGAGGCAGGTGAAACGGTTGAAAAGGATATGTGATTTCGCAACCGGAAACGCACACACAATCGTGCTGATATATGCAATCGTCGCTGTCATCGTATGGGTGGCGGTAAATCTGTATTTTTGGAAAATTTCTTTTGATTTAGACAGAGAAATTCGGGAAGAAATGAGAGAATACGGGGATTGCTATTCTGACACGGACGAGGCAAAATTCGGGAAACACATAACAAGGTTGACCGGATTCATCATTTCAATTCCTGCTGCGGTGATGTGGTGGTGTACACCTCTAATCGTGGCGGGATTGATGATATATGACAAGATACAAGAAAAGAATCCGGAATTGTGCGGATTCAAAGCAGACGATTTTGACAAGGAGGAAAACAAATGATTTCAAATTGCGGACATGATGAAAACGGAAGATATTCCGGAGGAAAAGCAGGAGACCAGACAGGTACAGAATGGCGGGTAATAAATTGGTATAACAGACCGTGGAAATGTGTTCTCCGTCATCCGAATGCGGATGTGAGAGCGATGATTGCAAGCATGGCAAAGGCAGCAGCAAACCGGAATTGTGCGGATTCAAAGTAGACGATTTTGACAAGGAGGAAAACAAATGATTTCAAATTGCGGACATGATGAAAACGGAAGATATTCCGGAGGAAAAGCAGGAGACCAGACAGGTACAGAATGGCGGGTAATAAATTGGTATAACAGACCGTGGAAATGTGTTCTCCGTCATCCGAATGCGGATGTGAGAGCGATGATTGCAAGCATGGCAAAGGCAGCAGCAAACAACAACCTCATAGGATATGACCAGTCACAGAGGGGTACATTTTGGACGAACCTTGCAGATTCCAACTACGACCCTGCACAGATTACAGTCGCATGTGAGGCAGACTGTTCATCCGGTGTCGCTGCAATCGTAAAGGGAGCAGGTTACAGACTGGGAATTGACGCACTGAAAAAGGTGAGTACGGCTTGTTATACTGGAAACCTGCGGGCAGCACTCAAGGCAGCAGGATTCGAGGTGCTGACAGAAAGCAAATATCTGACATCGGATGCATATTTATTTGCGGGAGACATTCTCCTCAACGACAACGCTCACGTTGCGACAAATCTGACAACAGGTTCAAAAGCGTCCGGAACATCAGCACCGAGCAAAAGCATCAATGAAGTAGCGAAAGAGGTCATCAACGGAAAGTGGGGAAATGGTAGCGACAGAACAAACCGCCTCGCAGCAGCGGGATATGATGCAAAGGCAGTTCAGAACGAAGTCAACAGAATTTTGAAAGGGAATGCAACGACACCGAGCAAAAGCATCAATGAAGTAGCGAAAGAGGTCATCAACGGAAAGTGGGGAAATGGTAGCGACAGAACAAACCGCCTCGCAGCAGCGGGATATGATGCAAAGGCAGTTCAGAACGAAGTCAATAGAATTTTGAGATAGCAGGAGGAATAAACATGTTATACTATTTAGGCAAAGGAACAGAGTTCAAGAAAGAGGACTGCAAAGAGTACAAGAAACTTGATGCAGCATTAAGGGCAGCAGCAAAGGACGAGAGCCTCGTTGTTTGGGATGAAACCGGAAAGGTCATCGGTTCGCTCACGGATGATGTTCCGGAGGGAGCGTTGCAGACAAATCCGGACGGCAGTGTCAACACATACGATGCGGACGGAAACAAGACCGGAACAGTAGACGCAGAGACACTCAAGGAAATGACAACGGTCAATGACGATGTGAGCGAACTTGCAACCGGAGACAATGAGCAGGAAACATCGCAGAAGAACGCAGAGGACGACGAGAACGCCTCAAATGAGGATAAGGCGACAAATCCACCGACCGAACAGGAAAACGGCAAAAATGGGGCGAATACAGAGCCGGACAAGGCGACAGAGGAGCAGCAGGAGGACAAGGTCATCATTCCGCAGGGCAAAATGAGGGTGACAGTCATTTGTGACGGTTCACTCAATATCAGACGTTCGGCAGAATGGGGCAATGACAACATCTGCGGTCGTGCTATCAGAGGACAGTCATATTATGTGAAAGAGATTCATGTTGTCGACGGAAAGAAGATGGTCAGAACAATCGGCGACCTTTACCTCTCCGGAGAATCCGAGCATGTACAGTTCGAGCAGTTGTGATATAATAAAGCAACGGGAAAACGCTTGAGAGAATATGCGTAAAAGACGGGTAACTGACAAACGGTCAAAAAATGCCGTAAAATAGGCGTTTGGAGTTATCAAAGAGATA
>OHVJ01000175.1_pt1 | contig 24413 bp, 22 predicted proteins | sample 1579471 | NCBI WGS metagenome assembly OHVJ01 (sample SAMEA3882532, study PRJEB24775) | human gut metagenome | biome: human-associated habitat; feature: intestine environment; material: feces | place: Netherlands | collected 2009/2010 | reverse complement strand
GGATTTTACATATATATGTAAGGGGGAGTATTTATGAAAAAAATAATGCCGATTTTGGCAATGCTGATAATAGTTCCGTTTGTATTGTGTTCGTGCTTTGCAAAACAGGTAGAGAGTATGTCACTCAGTTACGAAGAGCTTGAGCTTCATGTGGGAGATACAAAACATATTTCGGTTACAATCAAGCCCGACGGGGCGGATGCCGGCACAATCAATTGGTCAACATCAGACAGCAAAATTGTAACCGTTGACGACGGAACGGTTACAGGCAAGGCAAAAGGAACGGCAGTTGTAACCGCAGAGAGCGAAAGCGGTCTTAAAAGGGTGTGTAATGTGACAATCCTTGACAAAGAGATTGAAGGCATTACCGTAAGCGAAAGTTCAACCTCCGTTAAAAAGGGCAGCAAAATTCAGCTTGAGGCAAAGGTGAAGCCTGTTGATGCGCCGTCGGACAACATTGTGTGGTCTTCATCAGACCCTGAAACCGCAAGTGTTGACAACAACGGAATGGTACTCGGCGAAAATGAGGGCGTTGCAATAATCACTTGCGAAACGGAAAACGGAAAGAAGGCTACATGCACGGTTACCGTTAAAGATACAGAAAAGAAAACCACCGTGCCTTCAACGGAAGCTCCGACGCAGGCGGTAAAGCAGGAAAGCCGTGACAGTTATCCCACAGCCCGTTATTACAACTATGACAACGATTTTATTTTGCCTGATTCATCAATCAGAAAGCTGAACGCCAACGAGGTTATGGGACTTGGTTCAGAGCTTGCTCAGGATGCAATCAACGAAATCTATGCCCGTCACGGATATGTTTTCAAAACAAAATCAATTCAGAAATACTATGAGAGTCAGAGCTGGTATCACAAAAACTACAATTTCAGCGAAAGCGACCTTTCGGAGATTGAGTCATATAATATAGGCTTGCTCCGCAAATACAACTGATAAGGTATAATATTATGAAGCTTGAAATGAATCTTAAAATTGAAAAGCCGAGATATTTTACCGTATCCGACATAACCTATGCACAGGTTGACGCTTGGTTCGGACACACCACAAGAGACTTGAAACTCGACTTGATTTATCCAAAATTAAAAAACAAAAAATCCCCGTGTATTGTGTGGTTTTGCGGTGGCGGTTGGATAAGACTGGATAAATCTGCCCATTTTGCTTATCTTGCAAAGTTGGCACTCGAGGGCTTTGCAGTTGCAAGTGTTGAATATCGCACAAGCAATGAAGGGGCATATCCGATGCCGTTGGAGGATGTAAAAGCAGCTATTCGCTACATCAAGGCTCACGCAGACCGTTATAATATAGATGAAAACAAAATCGGTGTTGCAGGCGAATCCGCAGGAGGCTATCTTGCTGCCATGTGCGCTTTAGATAATGATAAGGCTCTTGATGTCGGAAATTATCTCGACTGTTCAAGCGAGGTACAGGCTTGCTGTGCCTTTTATCCGCCGACTGATGTTTCGACATTTCCATATGAATCGCCGTTAACTTCGGCGGCAAGTATGGAGTCGCTCATGCTCGGAATGAATGTTGCACTCAATAAGGAAAAGGCAATGAAGTGTTGTCCCGTTTCGTATGTAACCCCGTCAGCACCGCCGTTTATGATTTTTCACGGAACAGACGATTCCACCGTTCCTTTTTCGCAAAGTGCCGAATTGCACGATTTGCTTGAGAAAAACGGTTGCGATGTCACATTGGTTGCAATTAACGGAGCGGAACACGCCGACATATTTTTTGCACAGGAAAAGCTGTGGGATATGGTGGCGAAATTTTTCAATGATAAACTTTATCAATAAGAAACGGCTGTATGCCGTATGCAAAAAGGCTCAGAACCTTTACAAAGTTCTGAGCCTTTAAAATTTTATCTGTTGAGAAGCTTCTTTTTATACTGCGCCGGTGTACGTCCGTATACCTTCTTGCACTGTGTAATGAACGACTTTACATTTGCAAAACCGTTTTCAAGTGCAGCGGCAGAAACGGTTGAATTTTTATCAAGCATATCGTTGATTGCATTTTCAAGACGAAGGTTTGCAAGATATTCCGAAAAGCTGACTCTGGTGATGCTTTTGAAATACTTTGAAAAATATGACGGTGAAAGATTGACTACCGATGAAATCTCGTTAAGCGGAATCTCTCGCTTGTAGTTTTCGTTTATATATGCGATTGCTGTCTTAGCATACGAAAAATCCCTGCGCGGGATAATCGGATTGTTGCTTGCTCTCTTAAAGCAGGTGCAATGCTTCAAAAGCAGGTAATAAATCTTGTTGACATGGGCAATCTGAAGCAGAGTGCTGTACTCGTCATTTTTGTTTGTATCCGCAATTTCATCAAGAACATCTATAAGCTCCTGCTTTGTTTCGGGAGATATCGAAACGTCGAATATAATGCTGTCAATCGACTTGCAAAACATTCGCATATATTCAAACGAAAGCTGAATACATACAAGACGCACGCTTGTTCCTGCCACAGGGCGAACAAGGTGAACATCTTCGCTGTTGAAGAGGATAAAATCCCCCTCGTTTACAATGGTTGTTTCACCGTTTCTCGGACATTCCGCCTGACCTTTGATAACATAAACAAGCTCAGGCTCTCTGTGCCAATGCAGCTCGGTTTTATGTGTTTCCGAAGAAAGGTTAAGATACATGACCTTGGCAGGTGTGTTTTGGTCATAATTTATTATTTCGTACTTATAATTCAATATGTTTCACTCCGAATTTCCTGTTGTCAAAAATGTGAAATTGTTGTATAATAACATAATTATAACGCGAAGATGTTCGAAAATCTATATAAATATGTTATGCAATTATGGACAAATGTTGTATTTGAGGTGGTTTTGTGAAAAAAAGCGACAATTATAAGGCACTGTCAAATATATGCGTTTCAAGCGGTAGGCGATTTTCAAAGGACAGCTTTGAAATTGAGCCTGCAATGCGCGAAACCTATGTGATAATCCTTGTGACGGCAGGCAAGGGAATTTTTATTATTGACGGTGTAAAATATCCTGTGAAAAGAGGAAATTCCGTAATGCTTTTTCCGTTTACAAGCGTAAAAATCGTTGCTTATCCGAACAATATTTTTGAGTACAAATGGGTTGAAATTACGGGATTTGAAATAGCCGTAATGATAAGCCGCACCAATTTTTCAAAAAACCGTCCCATTGCTCCCGAACTGCCTGTTGATAATTTTCTTCAATATTTTGATGTCAGCGATTCATCAAGCGAAACTGCCTATTCGATCTGCCGAACCAACGGCAAGGTGCTGATATTATTGTCGTACTATCTGCAGTATTATCCGAGCCGAAAATCAACCGAAACAAATTATGTTATGCAGGCAAGAGATTATATAGACAGAAAATTTCGTGAAACAGACTGCACCGTAAAAAGCGTTGCCGAAAAAATTCAGATTGACCGCACCTATCTTTACCGCCTTTTTAAGGAAGAAACAGGCACATCGGTAATCGGGTACATAAATCAATGCCGAATAAGAAGAGCCTGCACCATGCTCAGCAGCACTACGGCTCAGGTTAAAGATGTCGCTCTGTCAGTGGGATTTTCCGACCAGCTATACTTTTCAAAGGTGTTCAAAAAAATCAACGGCATTACCCCTACAGAATACCGTAAAAAGCATTTAAGCGATAATGTCGATTGAACAAGAAGCTTTTTGCCGCAATCGGCAAAATATATATGTGTAATAATTTTTTGTGTATCATATATGGTATGCGTTATCTTTAAAGAAAGCGGGGGCGTTTATGTTCTCGCTTTCTTTGCGTTATGAGTATTAAAAATGCCTGTTTTGCCTGCTGTTTTTCTCTATGCAAATACAGTTACAAAACGGTTACAAAGTGGTAACGAAACGGTAAAAGTGAATTTCTTGCAAATTGCATATAAATTTGCAGGATAATTCCCGTGAAGAAACAAGGTTATATTGCAAATACAGAAAATAAAGGCGAAAATATCGTGAAGTTGCACAAAATTTCTCTTGCTATACAGTTTGACATTCACAAAACACAGTTTTATAATGTGTGCCTGTAAAGAGCAGGTCGGCTCTTTAGTGAAGGTTTATGAATAAAATATGCAATTTTCATGCAAAATCAACCTAAGAAAATTGCAAGTCAGGAGAAATTTATTATGCAGAAAAAGAAAGAAAACTTTCGTCCCCTGCGTTCTGTAACGACTTTTGCACTTGCAGCTGCAATTATTACAGGCTCAATTTATTCGGTGGCTGCTGCCGCTGATTTTAGTGCAGACGCAAAGCAGGCTGTAACATCGGAAGGTGTGGAGCTTGCGAACGGCGACATTATTTATGCAGGACTTGATGAAACAGGTTTTACAAGCAGAATGCTCAAGGCTGTTGAAATCAAAATTAACTGCAACGGCAAACGCCGCAGTATAAGTCTTGCAAAAGGCACAGTTGCCGATGTGCTTGAGAGAACAGGAATCAAGCCTGCGCACGACGAGGTGGTTGAGCCTGCGCTTTCAACACCGATTGCAAAGAATCTTACTGTTAAGATTTACAAGGGCAAAAAGCTTTCGGTTACTGCCGATGGCAGAACGGACAGCGTATATGCTCCAAACGGCAATGTTTGTGCTGTTCTTGCCAGGCTCGGCTACACGCTTTCTGATGATGACATTCTTAATGTTGACAGAAACAGCAACATTGAAGATGCCGACAAAATTGTTATCAAACGCGTGATTTACAAGAATGAAACCAAAACTCAATCGGTTGACTTTAAAACAGTCAAAAAAAATTCAAAGGATGTTGACCTTGGCAAAACAAAGGTTCAGACCGAGGGCAAAAAGGGTGAGGCTCTTGTAACGGAAAAATGCAAATATATTGACGGCAAAAAGGTGTCATCCGAAACGGTCGATAAAAAAATCACAAAAAAACCTGTTGACAGGGTTGTGCTTATGGGAACAAAAGGTTCTAATGTCAGCAATCCGGCAGGCACATTTACTGATAATAACGGCAACACGGTTGCTTACTCCTCTGTTGTAACAGGCTCAGGGACGGCATATACCGCTCCTGCGGGTTCACTTACAGCCACAGGTGTAACAGCCTATCACGGCGGTGTTGCGGTAAACCCGAACATTATACCGTATGGTTCAAAGCTTTACATTGTTTCAACAGACGGCAGCTTTGTTTACGGCTACGCAACAGCCGTTGACACAGGCGGTGCGCTTATGGCAGGAACTGCAATTGTTGACTGCTTCTACAACACATATAATGAATGTGTCAACTTTGGCAGACGAAATGTCAATGTGTATATAGTAGGTTAATTTTAGTTCGTGTAGATAGTTTGATATAATCTAAACTATGAATTCCCGAGCTTGACTTGGTGATAGAATTAACTCTGTATGGTGAGTGCCTCACACTTAATTTGAAAGGGCAGTTCTATATAATCAAATCTTACGATATTAATAATGTTACGACATAATCAGGGCAGATACTTCGGTATCTGCCTATTGTTTTTGATTTATATATTGATTTATCGGAAAATATGCGGTATAATATACTGTACTTATGACAGAATGAAAGAATTAACCGAAAGGAAAAATATTATGAAGAGAATTCTTACAGCAATTTTATGTGCAGGTATTCTTGCGGTTACTGCAGCAGGCTGCAGCTATAATGACGCACTTTATAAAGACAGTAACAGTTCTTCGCAGAATGGCGAGGACAGCACTCAGCCAACGACATCATCGGTCAGCGACCAAAAGTACAGCGATAGCCTTGACGGTCTTGTTGATTATTTTGTTGCAAAGCAGTACATTGACAATAAGGATAACAGCATTAAGATGGACGCGTCTGCTATCGGCGCTGCAGAGGGCAAAAAGTTTGCCGCTAAGTATTCGGGTACTGATATCATAATTGAACTTTACCGTTACGATACAAAAGCTACTAACGATACTGCTAATAAGATTCTCAACTCTGTTAAGGCTGACGGTACATTCAGTATCTACGGACTTCCGAGCGTTACAGCCTACCTTTCTGACAACGGGAACTATCTTATGATTTATACTGACGCTTCAATTGATAAGACAAATCCCGATAAAACAAAGGATAACTACAAGCACCGCGATCAGGTTATCAAGGATTTCAAGGCTTTTAAAAAGTAATGTTATATATGTAAATAATTTGTGACACAGTATAGTTAGGGCTGTCGCAGAATGGAAAAATTCTGTGACAGCCCTTTTTCGTTGCAAAACAATGAAAGCTGATTTTACAACCGTTTTGATTGACGGAGCGGAGATTATACGGTCAAAAAAGCAATTCATACGCTTCATTGCTTTTTGACCGGTATGAAATTCCGCAAAAAGCCTGCGCTTCTGCCCTTTAGACAGAACCAGCCTACGGTGTCAAAAACTATTGCACCCGCAAAATTCACGAGCAGGTCTTTCATTGTGTCAATCAAGCCGATGTCAAGATAACCGTTGACGCCGAGATTTTCACCGTTTACAACGGTTGAAGTTATATCTCTGATGTGCATTATCACATTCGGCTTGCCTGAAATCAAGCCCGAATGTATCACCGTAACCACGGTGTCCTTTTGCATATCTTTTCCGAAAAGCATATCCGCACCAAACTCAAAAAACTCCCACACAACACCGACTGTCATTGAAAAGCAGAACGAAAACAGGCATACAAACATAGGCGAAAGGCTCAATTTCACCCGCTCACTTCTGTTGAGAATATCAGTCAAGCCGAATCCGACGCCTGCACAGATAAACCCGTTCACGGCATGAAGAATCGAATCCCATATCGGGATTTTCTCGTAGAACGCACCGAGTTCGCCCATAACATTTGCCGCAAATACAAACAGTACAACGATTATTTCAAGCACACTCGGCAAAGCCACCGACAATTTTCTGTCAACAAACAACGGCAGAGTCAACAGACCGAGCGTCAGCGCACAGGTCATGACATTTTCCCATTTACCGTTTAATATGCCGGAGATAATCAATAACGCGAGTATGAGCCGTATCACTATATAAACACCTGCCTTGACCTTGTGCTGTCGCATTTCACGCACATTCAGCCACCGTGCAAGCCTTTGAAAAAAGCCTTTAAGTCGTTTTTTCATAATATCCCCCGATTTTTACACTTATTTTTCCCTTTTTAATAATATAAACCCCTGTAAAATTGTATTAGTTTTTTCTTCCTGATATTACCGCAATTCTGCGATGACTCATAAGCATTGATATTAAATTACTTTTTCTCTGACTTCTCTGACGATTCGGATTTTTCGGCATTTTTTTCAGCCTCAAGCTTTTTCTTGAGTTCCTCTTTGCCGACAGCAAGCATCAGCTTGATACGGTTCTCCTGATTTACTTTCGGCGCACCCGGATCATAGTCGATGGTAACGATATTGGCATTCGGTCTGATTTCTTTAATTTTTCTGATTGCGCCCTTGCCGTTGATATGATTCGGCAGACAACCGAAAGGCTGTGTGCATACGATATTCTCATAACCTGTATCGGCAAGCTCAATCATCTGCTGTAAGAAGCCAGCCCTCGCCCATCTTACTGCCGTAGCCGATAACACCTTTTACAAGCTCCTTTGTGTGAGCATATCTGTGTGGCGGAACAAAGCCGTACTTTTCAGCGGCATCAACCATAAGTCCCTCAAGCTTTGTGAGGTAATTAAGAAGCATCGAACAGAATTTGTATTTAACTCTGCTTCCTCCGAACATCTTATAATCCTCAATACGGTTATCAACCTTAAATGATGCAAAACCCATAAGACCGGGTACGCAAACCTCGCAATCCTGTTCTGCAAGAAAGTCCTCAAGGCCGTTGTTAGCCATTTTGGAATATTTTACATAAATCTCACCAACTATGCCGACTTTAACCTTCGGCACTTTGTTAAGCTCAATTTTTGTGAATGACTTTGTAATTTTATCAAGGGTTTCGTCAATTTCTTCAAGCGTGTAGCCCTTGCCCTGAATGAGCATATCGGAAATCTTATCCGTCCACTCATCAACAAGCGCCATACTTTCACCCTTGTTCACCTCATAGGGCTTTGTCTGGTTTGAAAGCAGCATTAACTGGTCGCCGTACACAAGACCGCCAACAAATCTGCGGATAAGCGGAAGTGTGAGCGAAAAACCGCTGTTGTGCTCCATACCGAATGAAAGCGAAATTACGGGAACGAACTCAAAGCCTGCCTTTTTGAGAGCCTTTCTCAAAAGGAAAATGTAGTTAGAGGCACGACATCCGCCGCCCGTCTGAGTAATCATCAGGGCAACCTTGTGAACATCATACTTTCCGCTCTGCAAAGCATTGATGAACTGACCGATAACCAGCAAAGCCGGATAACAGGTGTCGTTGTGAACATATTTAAGACCTGTCTGTGCAATCTCCGGACCTGTTGTGTTGAGCAAATCAGACTTATAGCCATAGTAGTTGAACACCTTTTCAAGTATTTTAAAATGAATAGGCGCCATATTGGGCATAAGGATTGTATATTCCTTTTTCATCTGCTTTGTAAACAGCAAACGACCTGTTTTTTTGTCATACTTCAACTCTGCCATAACAGAATTTCCTTTCATCAATCGTTTTCAAGTGCAGCAAGCAAACTGCGGATTCGGATTTTAACTGCTCCGAGGTTCGTAATTTCATCTATCTTAATCTGAGTGTAAATCTTATTTTTGCTTTCAAGAATTTCTCTTACCTCATCGGTTGTAATCGCATCAACGCCGCAGCCGAAGGATACAAGCTGAACAAGCTCCATGTCCTTTCTTGTTGTAACATATTTTGCCGCCGCATAAAGTCTCGCGTGGTATGTCCACTGGTTGAGAACATGAGTCCGGAAATGTTCAACTCTCGGGGAAATAACATCCTCGCTGACGATTGCAACATCAAAGCCTGAGATAAGTCTGTCGATTCCGTGGTTAATTTCGGGATCAATATGATATGGTCTGCCTGCAAGAACAAAAATCTTTTTGCCCTCTTTTTCAGCCTTGGCAATAATCTCATTGCCCTTGTCAATAACCTTTTTTCTGTAATTTTCCTGCTCCTGATATGCAAGCTTTGCCGCATTTCTGATTTCATTGAGAGTAATGTCGGGAAAATGGAAAGAAAGCCTTTCGTAAGCCTTTTTCGGAAAATCATTCGGGCGGTGAATACCAAAATATTCCTTGATAAAATGCACCTTGCGAATGTCCTTCATATTGTTCTTTATAACCTCGGGATAATAGGCTACAACAGGACAGTTGTAATGATTGTCACCGAGATGCTCGTCAAAGTTATAGGAAAGACACGGGTAGAAAATTGTTTCTGCACCCATATCAATAAGAGTCTGAATATGTCCATGAACAAGCTTTGCAGGGAAACAAACAGTATCGCTCGGAATTGTCTGCTGACCTCTCTGATAAAGCTTTCTTGTCGAATACGGTGAGTGGAATACCTCAAATTTAAGCTCTGTAAAGAATCTGTACCAGAACGGATAAAGCTCGTACATATTGAGAGCCATCGGAATCCCGAGCTTGCCTCTCAAACCCTCAACAGGCTTGTAGGAATCAATAAGATTCAGCTTGTAGGCATACATATTCATATCGTTTGCAGGAGCTTTCTTTGTGATTGGTCTTTCACAACGGTTTCCTGCAATGAACTTTCTGCCCTTGCCGAATGAATTTATTGTAAGACGGCAGTTGTTGTTGCACATACCGCAGTTTGCAACCTTGATTTCGTGAACAAATTCATCAAGACCCTTTTTATCGGTAATCGTACTCCTGCCAATGCCTTTTGACTTTTTCTTTGCGTAAAGAGCCGCACCGTAAGCACCCATAAGTCCTGCAATGTTAGGACGGACAACTTCAACGCCCATTTCCTGTTCAAATGCACGCAAAACGGCATCGTTCAGGAAAGTACCGCCCTGAACCACAACACGCCTGCCGAGTTCGTCGGGGCTTGACGCACGAATAACCTTGTAAAGGGCATTCTTTACAACGCTGAGTGAAAGACCTGCCGAGATATCCTCAATTGTAGCACCGTCCTTCTGAGCCTGCTTAACGCTTGAATTCATAAATACGGTACAGCGTGAACCGAGGTCAACGGGTCGCTTTGCAAAAAGTCCGAGCTTTGCAAAGTCGGCAATCTCATAGCCGAGAGCGTTTGCAAAGGTCTGCAAAAAGCTTCCGCAGCCCGATGAACAAGCCTCGTTAAGGAAAATGTTGTCAATTGCACCGTTATGTATCTTAAAGCACTTGATATCCTGACCGCCGATGTCAATGATAAATTCAACATCGGGCATAAAGTATTTTGCGGCGGTAAAGTGGGCAATTGTTTCAACCACACCGTAATCAACCGCAAATGCATTTTTTATAATATCCTCACCGTAACCTGTTACGGCAGAAGAAACAACATTTATTTCGGGATTGATTTCGTAAATCTCGTCAAGGAATCCCTTCATAATTTCAACAGGGCTTCCCTTTGAGGGGAGATATTTTGAATACAGCAGCTCGCCGTCATCGTTGAGGACAACACCCTTTACGGTTGTTGAGCCGGCGTCCATACCGATATAGGCTTTGCCCTTGTAGCCCTTGAGTTCTTTCTGCTTAACATCCGCCCTTGCGTGACGGTCACAGAATTTCCTGTACTCCTCTTCATTGTTAAAAAGCGGCTGATTGAAGGCAAAGTTGCCGCTGCCGCGGTAGTTCTTTACTTTTTCGATAACCTTATCAAAATCTATAGTTTTTTCGGCGCACAAAGCCGCACCGCTTGCAACATAGTAAAGCGAATTTTCGGGGCAGATTCCCTTTGTTCCGAGTGTGCGGTCAAAGCAGTTTCGCAGTTCGCTCCTGCAACGGTCTGGCTTACAACCGCATTGAAAATGCTCTCTGCAATGTCGCTCTTCCTTGCTCCCTGATTGAGAAGGGGCTGGATATCGGTCTTTGCAAACACACCGCACCTTGAAGCTATTGTATATGTTTTTTCGTGCTGCTTGGCAAGCTCGTCCATATCCTCAAGCTTAACATTGAGAAGCGTTGCCATCTGGTCAATAAACGCACCCGTGCCGCCGGCGCAGGTGCCGTTCATTCTTACCTCAAGTCCGTTTGTTAGGAACAAAATTTTTGCGTCCTCACCGCCGAGTTCGATTACAACATCAGTACCGGGAATAAAAGTATTAGCGGCAACTCTTGTTTCGTAAACCTCCTGAATAAAGTCGATGCCGACAGACTCGGCAACACCCATTCCGGCAGAACCCGAAAGAGCAACTGCGGCATTTTCAACGCCGTCAATCTTTGTTCGTACAAGCGCAAGAATTTCGGCAATCTTTTCGGTAATACGGGAATAGTGCCTTTCGTATGTGCTGTATATCAATTTGTTTTCATCGTCAAGCACAACACATTTTATTGTTGTTGAGCCAATATCCAATCCTAATTTCAACTTGTGCCTCCGAAATCAATACATAGTAATCTCATTGTGCATATCTAACTAATTATAGTATTTTTTGTCGAAAAAATAATTCTGTTTTAGAATATTTTCTTCTTTGATGAATTTTACCATTTTTGCAACAAAAATTCAATACACATAAGGGGCATAATGTATAATTATACTTTAAAAATGCAGAAAAACCTGCCGAAATTGGCAGGTTGTCAGCTTTAAAATTTTAATATTGAATTTATTAAAAAAGTTCACCGTGGGGCGATTCGCTATCGTCATCCTCTTCTGTATCGGCTGACTCCGCAAAACCTTCCTCACGCTTAGCTTCAAGCTCTGCTTTGAGGTCGCAAATCTTCGTAATATGCTCAGGCTCTGCCTTCTCCTGCAAAGCGTCAGCCTCTTCTTTTGCAGACTCCTCCGCCGGCTTTTCCTCTTTGAAGGGAGAAGATTTGTACTCGTTCTCATTTGAGCAGGCCACCGTAATATCAACAATATCGTCCTTTTTAACTTCGGGAACAACATCAGGATTGCCGTAGAAAATATCGTTTGAACTGTCAACAATCTGTCTGTAGCATTCTCTTGCCTTTGCGATTTTTGCCTTTGAAGAGTCAATAACCTTCAAAAGCTTTTCACACTCGGCATCATCAATGCCCGTACCTTTCTTCCTGCTGTCATACATAACCTTTCCGAGAGCAATATAAGCTCTGTTCATAAGCTCGCTCTCGCTCTTCATAACAAGTCTTAATCTGTTGAGCTTTGCATTTGTTCTGTTCTTTTCAACTATTGTCTGAGCTACCGTTGAGATTGTGTCAACGGCTGTATTTACTGTTCCTTTTACACTGTCAAGTATTGTCATAGCAAACTCTCCTTTAAAATCGCCGCCTGTGCAAACGCAGCAACACATCCCGAAGCGGCGAATAATATTATACCTATTTACATTATTATGACAGATTTTTTTGATAAAATCAACATTTTTTTAAAATTTACTTGTTAAAATCACGGTCAATTGCTATAATTAGTTTCATAGAGTGTTAAAGAGGTGGTTTGGATGCCTGAAAAGAAAATTACCAAGGCAATCGTCTGCCCTATGTGCGGTGAAATGAGCAAGGCTGATGTTTATACCAGCATCAACCCGTCCGTAACAAAGGGTGTGCGCAGAAGGGCGCTTGACGGTGAGCTTTTTGCGTGGAAATGTCCGTCATGCGGATACTCTGCAAGGCTCACATATCCGATTCTTTACAATGATATGAAGAATCGTTTTATGGTATATTTCATTCCGAAAATTGATCATTTTCAGCTTTGTGACAATGAGCTTGAAGAAAAATACAGCAATCTTCGCAACATCAGCAAGCGTATTGTTCCGTCATTCAATTCGTTCAAGGAAAAAATTTTCATCTTTGAATCAGGACTTGACGATATGTCGGTTGAGCTTACAAAGCTTGCAATCAGCCAAACCGTTTCGAAAAAACTCGGCGGTGCAGAAATCCATGACGGCTACCTTTCAATGTACGACCGCGAACGCAACACAATGGGATTTACATATTTTACAGGTGAAAAGCATACACCGTATGTTCAGACAGCAAGGCTTGAAATCTATGTAAAATCGAAGAAAATTGTCGATTCGCTTGCATATAAGGATAAAAAGCTCAAAGGCTTCCTTAAAATTGACCGTGAATGGGCGGAAAATATTCTCTATCGCTACAAGCGTATGAAGCATATCGAAAAGCTTAACAAATTGAAAGAGTGAGTTTTCTTACGGTTGACATATTCATATACTTATTGCATTATAATAGTATCGAATGAATTATTATAAAACCACTTGCAAGCAAATAACCTATGTGCTGCAATCAAGACAGCTAAAGAGAAACTATGTAAATAGGTTCACGCAAGTAAACCCCCGAAGGCGGCGACCTTCGGGGGTTCTTTTTTGGGATTTCATTAGGAGATAACCGCGGCTCTCCGTCAATTTTCAATTCGACAAACTCATTCCGACTGTGCGGCTAAGCTTTCGGATGTTGCAAAAGATTCTTTTCTGTCGAACACTCCGCAGAGCCACATATATGAAGCTGTTGAAAGGGCAATGCTTACCAAACCGAACCAGATGCTGTTCACACCCATAAAAGCACTCGGAACGCAGGCAAGGACAACACCTATATGATAGCTTGCAAGCGTAAGCCAATAAAATTTAGCCTTTTTCTGCATATCCTTGTCCTTGTCAATAATACCCGTGAATGTTGAAACCGTTGCAACACGGAGGTTGTTTGTCGAGAAAATCGGAGATGTAACATAACTTCCGGCTGTTCTGAAGGAGTTCCACAAAACAGGGGTTACAAACAGAATCGGCAGAATTGCAAGGTAGTTGTTTGAAATATTCGGGAAAATTCCGATAATCAAAAGTGCAGCCGCACTTGCAATAAGACTTACGGTTTTGGTTTCAAGCTTAATGAAACGGTCGGCAATTACAAAGAAAACATTGCCGAGAATATATGTAAGGAGAGCGATGACAATAAACACAACGCCCTCAAAATCACCCGTAAAAATCTTGCTGACAAGGTGAATCATATTTGCTGTCTGTGCATTGCCGAACACATCACAGTGATTGTAAATCGCATATCCGCCCATAAATCCACCCAGAGAGCTGACCGCAAAATGCAGGATATGCTGTTTTTGTTCTCTTGTCATTTTAAAGACTTCCTTTTTCGCCATAAAACGTGTAATTGTTTAACATAATTATACACCTGCAATTCCGATTTTGCTATTATCCCCCAATGGAATTATACTCCGTTTTGCAATAAAAATTAAGTCACATTGCACAAAACAGCTGTCTTACTGTTGTACAATGTGACTTTTTTGCTTTTTATGAAGTTTTAAAGAATCAAACTGTCATCAAACTTTTTCAGGCATTTCATCTGCCATACATTCAACAAGAACAGCCTTCTGAGCGTGAAGACGGTTTTCTGCCTCTTCAAAAATTTCATTTGCATGCTCTTCAAATACATCTGCAGTAATCTCTTCGCCACGGTGTGCAGGAAGACAATGGAGAACCATACAATCCTTGTTTGTAACAGCCATAAGCTCCTTGTTGACCTGATAGCCTGCGAATGCTGCCTCACGGATTTTCTTTTCTTCTTCCTGTCCCATTGACGCCCATACATCTGTATAAACAATATCGGCATTCTTAGCGGCCTCAAGCGGATCTGTTACGATTTCAAACTTGCCGTTACCGTACTTTTCACCGAACTCGATAATGTGCTTAGGCGGCATATAATCCTTTGGACAGGCGGCAGAGAAGCTCATGCCTGTGCTGAGTGTGCCAACGATGAGCGAGTTCATCATGTTGTTGCCGTCACCGATAAAGCACATCTTGAGTCCTTCAAGCTTGCCCTTGAATTCACGAATTGTCATAAGGTCTGCAAGAACCTGACATGGATGACAATAGTCTGTAAGACCGTTGATAATCGGGATTGAACCGTACTCTGCAAGAGCCTCAACTTCTTTCTGCTCAAAGGTACGAATCATAATACCGTCAAGAAAACGGGAAAGAACACGGGCTGTGTCCTCAACAGGCTCGCCTCTGCCAATCTGAAGGTCATTTGATGAGAGGAAAAGCGGATATCCGCCAAGCTGTGTCATACCAACCTCAAATGAAACACGGGTACGGGTGCTTGACTTTTCAAAAATCATACCAAGAGATTTGCCCTTGAGAATTTTATGCTCAATGCCGTGCTTCTGCTCGTATTTAAGCTGATCGGCAAGGTTAAGTGTGTTGATAATTTCTTCTGTTGACCAATCCTCAAGTTTAAGTAAGTGTTTCATTAGTTGTTCTCCTTTATCGTTTTTTCGAGTATATTAATCGCCTCGTCAATTTCATTGTAATCAATAACAAGCGGTGGGAGCATACGGAGCAAATCTTTTGCCGTGATAATAAGCAAGCCGTTTTCAACGCATTTGATTGCAATGTCATGTGCATCGCCATTTTCAAGCTCAATACCAATCATAAGTCCCATTCTGCGAACGCTCTTTACGCCGTCAATTTTTGTGAGCTTGTCCTCAAAATACTGACCTTTTTTCTCAACCTCGGCAAGAAATTCGTCATTTGCAACTGTGTCAAGAACATAGTTTGCACCTGCACAAACAACAGGATTTGCGCCGAATGTTGTGCCGTGAGTTGACGGTGACATAACATCCTTGAGCTTTTCACCGCACATACAAACACCGATAGGAAGTCCGCCGCCGAGCCCCTTTGCAACCGTCATAAGGTCGGGGAGGATACCGTAATTCTGATGAGCAAACAGCTTGCCTGTTCTGCCTACGCCTGTCTGAACCTCATCGACAATAACGAGAATATCGTTGTTGTTGCAATACTTAACAAGTTCTTTTACATATTCGGGATTGAGGATATTTACACCGCCCTCGCCCTGAATGAGTTCAAGCATTACTGCGCAGGTTTTGTCCGAAACAACTGCTTTCAGAGCGTCTATATCGTCTGCGTCTGCATACTTAAAGCCCTCTGTAAACGGGAAGAAATAGTTATGAAAAACATCCTGACCTGTTGCGGCAAGAGTTGTAACAGTTCTGCCGTGAAAGGAATTGTTAAGCGTTACGATTTCATTTCTGCCATCGCCGTACTTGTCAAAGCTGTACTTACGGGCAATTTTGATTGCACATTCGTTAGCCTCTGCACCGCTGTTGCCAAAGCAGACCTTTGAAAGGCCTGTAAGTGTGCAAAGCTTTTCGGCAAGGTCACTTGCCTGTGAACAGTAAAAATAGTTTGACATATGCTGAATTGTGCCTGCCTGCTTTGAAACAGCCTCAACCCAGCCGTCATTGCAATAGCCAAGGCTGTTTACACCGATACCCGATGAAACATCAATGTACTTTTTGCCGTTTTCGTCATATGCGGTAACGCCTTTTGCACTTTTGAGAGCAACATCGTAGCGACCGTATGTGTGCATAATATATTTTAAATCTTTCTCTTTTGTAGTCAAGTTAGCCACACCCTTTCATATTTTATCGTTGCTGAAGGAGTAAACAAAAACATCCTCACGCTTTTCAAAGCCGAAATCACGCCAGAAGCTCTGACCTGTTTCGTTGTTCTGATAACAGAAAATGTGAGTTTTGTCGATGCCTTGTTCACGGATTTTTTGGATAGCGGTCTGTGCAAGAGCGTGACCGATTTTCTTTCGTCTGAATTCGGGCAGAACAGCCATATGATGAATAAATCCCCGTCTGCCGTCATGACCTGCAAGCACGGTTCCGACAATTTTTCCGTCAACCACGGCAACCTGACTCATACCTGCATTGTGCTTGAGATAACGCTCCATCTGATCTCTTTCATCAGCCTTAGAGAGGGCACGCTTTGTGGTAATCTGCCACATCCTATAAACCTCGTCATAGTCGTCAATTGTCATTTCTCGTATAATCACATTGCACCCTCCAAAATCTAATCTGTAGGGGGGAACCGCGTTCGCCTGCGAGAGCACATGGTACTCCCCTACAAACAATACACTGCTTTTATCAAATAAAAATTTTAAGTTAAACAGAAAGTTTAATTTAGCGAGCGACCAATGACCGCCTCTACTGTTTTTACAAATCAGCAAAACAGCAATGCTAATCAATAAAACATTGTACCGATGCCTTCATCGCTGAAAAGCTCGAGCAGGATTGAATGTTCGATTCTGCCGTCAATGATATGGGCACGGTTTACACCGCTGCGGACTGCCTCAACACAGCAATCAATCTTGGGAATCATACCGCCGCTGATGATGCCGTCACGCTTGAGCATGGGAACTTCGCTGACATTGACAACTGGGATGAGTGAATCCTCATCGTGAACATCACGGAGAAGTCCTCTGATATCTGTCATAAGAATGAGCTTTTTTGCGCCGATTTTAGCGGCAATCTGCGATGCCGCAATGTCTGCGTTAATATTGTATACATTGCCGTCATAACCGCCTGCAACTGTTGAAACAATCGGGATATAACCGCTTGCAAGAGCATTGTTGAGCGGTTCGGGGTTAACCTCCTTAATCTCGCCCACATAGCCGAGGTCTGCGCCTGTAACAAGCTTTTCAGCCATGAGCATTCTGCCGTCAAGACCGCAAAGACCCATAGCCTTACCGCCGTGACTGCCGAGGAGCTGAACAAGGCTCTTGTTGACCTTGCCTGCAAGCACCATCTGAACAATGTCGATAGTTTCCTTGTCGGTCACTCTCATACCGTTGATAAACTTGCTTTCCTTGCCAACGGCTTTGAGCATTGCATTGATTTCGGGTCCGCCGCCGTGAACAAGCACAACATTGACTCCGACAAGCTGCATAAGAACGAGGTCGCTCATAACTGCCGCTTTAAGTTCTTCGTTTATCATAGCGTTTCCGCCGTATTTTACAACAATTGTTTCGCCCGAATATTTCTTGATATAGGGCATTGCCTGTATAAGTACCTTGGCTCTCTTTGAAACATCCATTTTCTTCAATCCTTTATGTAGTTGATTTCCGCTCACACAATCAAATCGCATATTATGTGCGGTAGTCACCGTTGATTTTTACGTAATCATAGGTAAGATCGCAACCGTAAGCCTCGGCAGATGCATTGCCGTCACCTAATTTTACGAGAATTTCAATTTCATCCTCAAGCAAAATCTCCTTAGCCTTGTCCTCATCAAACACAAGACCGTTGCCGTCCTTGCAAACAAGGATTTCACCCTTTGCGGATTTATATGAAACATCAATCCTTTTAACATCTGTTTCGGCACCGCTGTAGCCAATTGCGCAGAGGATTCTTCCGCAGTTTGCGTCAGCCCCGAACATTGCCGCCTTTACAAGACTTGAACAGATGATGCTCTTTGAAATAATCTTTGCGCTCTTATCGTCTTTTGCACCGTCAACCTTGCAGATAAGGAGCTTTGTTGCGCCCTCACCGTCTTTTGCAAGCTTCTTTGCGACCTTTTTGAATGCGTCGGTAAGAACGGCTGTAAAGGTTTTGTAATCGTCGTTCTTCTCTGTGATTTCCTTGTTGCCTGCATAACCCGATGCCATAATTGCAAGGGTATCGTTTGTTGAGGTATCACCGTCAACGCTTACCATATTATAGCTGACATCAGCGGCTTCGATAAGTGCGGATTTGAGCATTTCGGAAGAAATTGCCGCATCGGTTGTTACAAAGGAAAGAGTTGTACCCATATTAATATGAATCATACCGCTGCCCTTTGCAATACCGCCGATTGTAACCTTTTTGCCGTCAAGAACCGTTTCAACAGCCCACTGCTTTTTCACGGTGTCGGTTGTCATAATTGCCTCTGCGGCAGAGATTCCGCCGTCCTTTGAAAGCGTGCCTTTGAGCTTTTCAATTCCGCTTGCAATGGGTTCAATCGGGAGAGGCTGACCGATAACACCTGTTGATGCAACGATTACATCGTTTTTGTCAACACCGAGAGCGTCTGCGGCAAGACTGCACATTTTCTCAGCCTTTTCATAGCCGTCAGGGTTACAGGCATTTGCATTGCCTGAATTTACGACAACAGCTTGAGCCGTACCGTTTTCAAGGTGTTTTTTAGTAACATATATAGTGTCGGACTTTACAAGGTTCTTTGTAAAGATAGCCGCACTGTTGCAAACCTTGTCGCAGTAAATGAGCGCAAGGTCTTTTTTAGTTGTGTTAGATGCTTTGACTCCGGCACAAATTCCGTTGGCTGTAAAGCCCTTTGCGGAAGTGACCGAGCCGTTTTCAATATAATTGATTTCCATAGATATTCACCCTTAAAATGCAGGCGGAACAATTACCAAGCCTGTTTTTTCGTCAAGTCCGAAGATGATGTTCATATTCTGAATAGCCTGACCTGCGGCACCCTTGACCATGTTGTCGATTGCGGCACAGGCAACGAGCTTGTTGGCTCTCTTATCGTGATGAATTGAAACATCACAGAAGTTAGAATATTTGATATTGTGAATGTCGGCACATTTACCGTCATCAAGAAGTCTTACAAAAAATTCGTCCTTGTAAAAGTCCTCATAAGCCTTTCTGATTTGTTCAAAGGTTACACCGTCTTTGATGTCGGCATAAACAGTTGCAAGAATACCACGGTTTACGGGGAGAAGGTGCGGAACAAAGGTAATAATAACCTTTTCGCCCGAAAGCTTTGAAAGAGTCTGCTCAATTTCTGGAGTGTGGCGGTGGCTTGCAACCTTATAAGCATGGAATCCCTCGTTGAGTTCGGGATAGTGGTTGCCCTGATTCGGCTTTCTGCCGGCACCCGTAACACCGCTTTTGCAGTCGCAAATGATGCCCTTTGTGCTGACAAGTCCGTTTACAATTGCAGGAGCAATTGCGAGCGGTGAACAGGTTGTGTAACAACCCGGATTCGCAACAAGCTTTTTGCCCTTGATTTTATCTCTGAAAAATTCAGGAAGTCCGTAAACTGCCTGTTCGTGAAGTTTTTTATCGAGAAAAGTTCCACCGTACCACTCGGTGTATTCTTCTTCGCTTTCAAGGCGGAAGTCAGCGCCGAGGTCAATGAATGCCTTGCCTGCATCAATGCACTTTGCGGCAAGCTCCTGTGAAAGACCGTGTGGGAGAGCGGCAAAGATAACATCGCTCTTTTCAACAACGGCGTCCTGATTTTCACAAACCATATCGTTCAAAAATGTATAAGACGGATAAACATCGCTCAGCTTGTCACCCTCAAAGGAAACAGAGCTGATTGCCGAAATTTCAGCCTCGGGATGAGCGGTAAGAAGTCTTACAAGCTCTGCACCTGCATAGCCGGTTGCACCGACAATACCTGCTTTTATTTTCATTGCTATCACCTAATCTATTGTAAATTTATATCAATCTTTGCCTGTATGTGTTGAATACGGCAGTTCACTTTTTGCACAAAGCATATGTTCCCATCCGCCCCTACGGATTTGCAATTACAGTTTTTCTGCGATTTCTGCAACACGCTTAGCCTGAGCTTTTACATTTGTCGATGCAGGACCGCCGAATACTGTACGCTCGTTTGTACAGCGTTCAAGTGAAATTGCGCTGTAAACATCATCGTTGAACACATCGCAAACCTTTTTGTATTCGTCCATTGGAAGATTTTCGAGGTCTGTACCGAGTTCAATACATCTTGCAACGAGTTCGCCTGTTGCCTTGTAGGCATCTCTGAACGGAACACCGTTCTTTGTGAGCCAGTCGGCACAATCTGTTGCGTTGATGAAACCGCCTGCTGCAGCTTTTCTCATATTTTCGGGAATGACACGCATTGTGTCGAGCATGGGAGTAAAGGCTGTGAGGCACATTTTAACCGTGTCGAGTGCGTCAAAGATAGCCTCCTTGTCCTCCTGCATATCCTTGTTGTATGCAAGTGCAGTACCCTTCATAATTGTGAGGAGCGTCATATTGTCACCGAAAACTCTGCCGCTCTTACCACGAACAAGCTCTGCAATATCGGGGTTCTTTTTCTGCGGCATAATTGATGATCCTGTTGAAAAAGCGTCATCAAGTTCAATGAATTTAAATTCCCAACTGCACCACATAATGATTTCCTCTGAAAATCTTGAGAGGTGAACCATTATTATCGAAAGCACCGATGCAAATTCGATGCAGTAATCTCTGTCGGAAACACCGTCAAGAGAGTTGTTTGTAATTCTGTCAAAGCCGAGGAGTTCGGCTGTGATTGTTCTGTCAATCGGATATGTTGTGCCTGCAAGCGCACATGAACCGAGTGGCATTTCGTCCATTCTTTTAAGGCAGTCTTCGAGTCTTGAAACATCTCTCAAAAGCATTTCACCGTAAGCAAGGAGATGATGTCCGAAGGTAATCGGCTGCGCTCTCTGGAGGTGAGTGTAGCCGGGCATAACGGTTTCGCTGTACTTTTCAGCCTTGTCGGCAATAACCTTGATAAGACCTACAACGAGATTTTTTACATTGACAACCTCTTTTTTGAGGTAAAGCTTGATGTCAACTGCAACCTGATCGTTACGGCTTCTTGAAGTGTGAAGCCTTTTGCCGTTGTCGCCGATTCTTTTGGTAAGCTCACCCTCGATAAAGGTGTGAATGTCCTCAGCCTCCATATCAATGTGCAGAGTACCGTTTTCGATATCCGCAAGAATGCCTTTAAGACCTTTTACGATATCGTCTGCCTCTTCTTCTTTAATAATGCCGCATCTGCCAAGCATTGTTGCGTGGGCAATGCTGCCCTCGATGTCTTCTTTATACATTCTGCTGTCGAATGAAATCGAGCTGTTAAAATCGTTAGTGGTTTTTGAAAGCTCCTTTTTGAAGCGTCCTTTCCAAAGCTGCATTATTATTTCTCCTTACATTATGTTTAGCCGTTGTAAAGCACTTTGTCGTTTTGGTTTTAAATATTTATTTACACCCTGTTATTAATGTTGGATTAACCTGTATGGGCGTTCATTAGACGCCCGCAAGTAATCGCAGAATATTTTTCAACCGACAAATACCGTAAAAAATAAAAAGGTGTAATAAACACTTATTGGGGCAGAGAAATTCCCTGCCCCGATTATGTATGCAAATCAAAGATTTAATTATTTGATAAGGCCTTTCTTTGCACGAACCTTGATTGGAAGACCAAAGAGGTTGATGAAGCCTGCGCTGTCGTTCTGGTCATAAACCTGATCCTCGTCAAAAGTAGCGATTTCCTCATCATAGAGTGAATACGGGCTTGTAACTCCTGCGTCAATGATATTGCCCTTATAGAGTTTAAGTTTTACATCACCTGTTACATACTCCTGAGTGCTGTCAACGAAAGCTGAGAGAGCCTCACGGAGAGGTGTGTACCACTTGCCGTCATAAACGAGCTCTGCGAAAGCATTTGCAACATTCTGCTTATAGTGGAGTGTGTCCTTGTCAAGGCAGATTTCCTCAAGCTTTGCATGAGCAGCATAGAGGATTGTACCGCCCGGAGTTTCATAAACGCCACGAGCCTTCATACCAACAAGACGGTTCTCAACGATATCTGTGATGCCAACGCCGTTTCTGCCGCCGATTTTGTTGAGTTCCTTAATGAGTTCAACGCTGTCGATAGCCTCGCCGTTAAGCTTTGTGGGAACACCCTTTTCAAATGTAAGAGTTACATATTCTGCCTTATCGGGAGCCTGCTCAGGTGAAACACCGAGTTCAAGGAAGCCTTCCTTATTGTACTTAGGCTCGTTTGCAGGATTTTCAAGGTCAAGACCTTCGTGGCTCAAGTGCCAAAGATTCTTATCCTTTGAGTAGTTTGTTTCACGGTTAATCTTGAGCGGAATATTGTGCTTTTCAGCATACTCAATCTCATCCTCACGGCTCTTAAATTCCCATGTTCTCCAAGGAGCGATAATCTTCATATCGGGAGCGTAAGCCTTGATGGCAAGCTCAAAACGAACCTGATCGTTGCCCTTGCCTGTGCAGCCGTGGCAAATTGCGTCAGCGCCTTCTGCCTTTGCAATTTCAACGAGTCTTTTTGCGATGATAGGACGGGCAAAGGATGTGCCGAGGAGGTACTTGCCCTCGTAAACAGCACCTGCTTTTACTGTAGGAATGATATATTCGTCAACAAATTCCTTGTTGAGGTCTTCAATGTAAAGCTTTGATGCACCTGTTTTGATAGCCTTTTCTTCAAGACCGTCAAGCTCTGTACCCTGTCCAACATCACCCGAAACAGCGATAACCTCGCAGTTGTCGTAGTTTTCTTTAAGCCACGGAATGATGATTGAAGTATCAAGACCGCCTGAATATGCAAGAACTACCTTTTTAATCTTATTGTCAGCCATTTTTAATTCCTCCAGAATTTGGGAACACATTTTGTCGGTGTTTCCTTTGCTTTAATTTTTATTACTCTTACATTATACACTCTGTTTTCAAAAAATCAAGTGTTTTTTGAATAAATATTCAATGTTTTTTCAAATTTGTATTTCGGGGTGCAATTTGACCGAAATCTGTCGCTTTATCGCTGTATTATCGGTATTTTTGGCGATTACCGTGCAGCTTTCGGCGTTCATTTTCAGAAGAATGCATATATTCACAAAAATGAATATTCACTTTATTCATTTGTTTTTGCATATTCATACATATATATACAACCATTTTGCATATTTTTCATTTTGTAAAAGCCGCTAAATTTACTTTAAAACCGGTTGACACCATATGCGATACCATATATAATATTATTAAAAAATACGAAAACAGGCACTAAGATAAATTGCAGAAAGTGAGGCGGAAGATGATGAAAACTCTTAACGATTATCTTGCGATGTCATATCGTATGGAAATTGTTGAGGACAAGGACGGGGGCGGTTTTGTTGTATCGTTTCCCGAGCTTCCCGGCTGCATAACCTGCGGTGATACGATTGAATCGGCTGTTGCAAATGCAGAGAACGCTAAAAAAGCTTGGTTTGAAGCCGCCTTTGAGAGCGGAGTTGTAATTCACGAACCCGACAGCCTTGAAGAATATTCGGGACAATTCAAGCTGAGAATCCCGAAAAGTCTGCACCGCTCACTTGCCGAACATTCAAAGAAAGAGGGCGTAAGTATGAATCAATACTGTGTCTATCTTCTGTCAAAAAATGATGCAGTTTATTCAAAATAGAATTTTGAAAGCATATCATATTATATAAAACATAAAACACAATTTTGAAAGGAAGATTTATATGTCAACATTTAAAGAGATAAATCCAAAGGAAATCGTTGAAAACCCGTTTAAGCTTATCGGTGACGACTGGGCGCTTGTCACAGCCGGCGACAGGGAAAAATTCAACACAATGACAATAAGCTGGGGCGGTGTAGGTATTATGTGGGGTAAGCCCGTTGTATTCACCTTTATTCGTCCGCAGAGGTACACATTTGCTTTTATGGAGAACGGCGACCGCTATACAATGAGCTTTTTTGACGAAAAGTACAGAGATGCCCTCAAATTCTGCGGTTCAAAGAGCGGCAGGGATTATAACAAGGTAAAGGAAACAGGTCTTACTCCTGCGTTCACGGAAAACGGCTCTGTATATTTTGAAGAGGCAAAGCTTGTACTTGAATGTAAAA
>OHVJ01000077.1_pt1 | contig 48175 bp, 32 predicted proteins | sample 1579471 | NCBI WGS metagenome assembly OHVJ01 (sample SAMEA3882532, study PRJEB24775) | human gut metagenome | biome: human-associated habitat; feature: intestine environment; material: feces | place: Netherlands | collected 2009/2010 | reverse complement strand
GCATCAAGGCCAACAAGGCCAAGACTCTGCATCTGTTCATCCGCCGTGGCGTGGCTCAGGCCAAGTTCTCCGTGCAGGAGCTGCGCGAAATGGAGAAGCTGCCGGGCGTGCAGCTGATCATCAACGAAGACGACTTCGATCTGGACGACGACACTATCGAGGAGGCCGGCAAGGACAAGCTGACCCGTCAGATGGTCGAGGAGCTGTTCACCATCCGCGAGATGGCCGAGGACATGGAAGACGACGGCGACACCGATTTCGAAGGCAACCCGGCGGATCGCAAGTACTACATCCACTTCAATTCCGCTCCGGTCGAAGTGCTGGGCGAGGACGGCAAGGTCAAGGCGATTCGCGTGGAGAAGACGACGACTTCCGCGGACGGCAAGATGACTCGCACCGGCGAATTCGAAGAGTACCCGGTGCAGGCCGTGTATCACGCAATCGGCTACAAGCCGGCCACCGCGCCGGGCATCGCGTACGACGAGCGTCGCGCGCACCTGGCCAACGCGAACGGCGACGGCCGCATCACCACGGAGGCCTCCGGCGAGGGCGCGCAGGTGCGTGAGCGTCTGTACGCCACCGGTTGGGCCAAGCGTGGTCCGGTCGGCCTGATCGGCTCCACCAAGTCCGACGCGCTGCTCATCGTCACCAACATGCTGGAGGACCTGTCCAAGGCCGCCGAAGGCGGTCGCGTGGCCGCTGACCGCGATCCGGAATCCATCGACCGTCTGCTGGCCTCCCGTGGAGTCAAGCCGATCGACTTCGCCGGTTGGAAGAAGGTCGACGCGTACGAACGTGCTGAGGGTGCGAAGGAAGGTCGCGAGCACAAGAAGGTCATCGACCCGGAGCAGATGCGCGCGCTGGCGCATGCCTGAATCAGGCCGGCTGGAATTAGGGTGGGAGTGCTGACTTCCTGACACCCTAACTCCAAGCCTTTTAACGCAATCTAGTAACGCCCTGCACGTCCGATTCCTCTGAATCGGACGTGCAGGGCGTTAGTTTTTGCCGCTTTAGTGGTCGATTTTCGGCGGACTGGTCGCGTAGCGTGCGTTTTTGATCGCACAACCGCCCGTTTCTCCAGAATCGGACATACGCGGTCGTTTTGACCTATTACCCCCGAAGTTCGGGTCCATGCGCTAGGCTGACCCCAGTGAAACGCGGTGCGCAATATCATCGCAAACGGATGCGGGCATTGAAATCTAAGGTTGTGAAGTCGGCATGAACTTTGGAAAACACGTCAAGCGCAAGGCACTGTACTGCTGTTCCGTGTCCGTCGTGGGCCTGCTGATCGCCTGCCTGATCGGCTTCGCCATGGGCGTGGGTCTTGTCGATGTGCATCTCGAAGAGGAAGCCCACGCAGCGGCGTCCTCGGGAACGTCTTCGGAAACGTCCTCCACGTCGGGCGCGCTTAAGCAAAACAGCGCGTCGCAATCGCAGACACAAGCCGTCTCGTCGCCGACGCAGGTCGCGCTGGACGGCATTTCCGCAGTCGAGGGCAGCGCCACGATCACAACGCAGGGCTTCACGCTAAGCGCCGATTCGCAGGCCGCCGTGCAGTCTCAAATCGCCACTTTCGAAGCCGACGGATATACCGCATCATTCGTGCTCGCCGACATCACGACCGGCCGCACGATCGCATACAACGCCGATGCACAGATCTATTCGGCCTCGTCGGCGAAGGCGCCATACCTGATATCGCTGTTCTCAACGGGCACCGTCGACCTGAACAGCGTGGCCCAATCCGCTGACGCGCAGTCCGCCACCGTCCACCAAAAGGTCGACGCCGTCCTGCGCAATTCCGACAACGCGTCTTACGACTGGCTGTACAAAACGTATGGCCTCGACTGCTTCAACACGTGGGCCGAACAGGCAGGCGCGGCTTCCAGAATGGGTGATCGCGGCGGGTACCTGTTCACCTCCGCGCGCGACATGGCCAAACTGTGGACCGCCGGATACGGTTTCCTGTTCGCCGGGCAAACGGCGGGGGTGCAGAACATCACGCCCGAATCGCTGCAATGGCTGTCCGGAGACATGACGAATTCGCTGAACTCCTGCATCCACGCGGCCCTTGGCGATGCGGACACCGTGTACACGAAGGCCGGATGGATCAACGGCGAAGGCGGTTTGTACGTGCTGAACGATGCCGGACTGGTGATGTCGCAGTCGGGCACGTACGTGCTGGCGGTGCTGACGAACGCGTGCGGCCGCAACGATTTGCTGACCAGCCTGATCGGCACGCTTGACGCAGTGCATTCAGGGGATATGCGGGGGTAATACGTTTCAAGTTGGGGTGACTCTCGCCGTGCCGCAGATAGGTCTATGGCCGATGCTGTAGCGTCGTTGCGTGGCATGTTTCTAGATGTTGCAAATCCGCCCTTCAGCTTGTATACAGCAAAATCCCAGCCTGAATTCCTAGGCTGGTGGCCATGAACGGCAAATTGCAGGTGCACGGCCATTGCAATGGCTTGAAAACAACGCTTTTGTTCGCGTTGATGTGGGGCGTCATCATGCTCATCTGGTGGGCGACCGGCGCCAGTCAAAGCACGCTCGGCTACTACATTCTCATCGGCCTGGGCTCCACGTTCGTCTCCTACTGGTTTTCCGACAAACTGGCGATCGCCAGCATGCACGCTCGACAGGTGAGCGAGCAGGAAGCCCCCGTACTATACAAGATCGTCCGCGAGCTATCGGCGAAGGCAGGCAAGCCGATGCCGCGCATCTACATCGCCCCCACCATGAGCCCCAACGCGTTCGCGACGGGGCGCAACGAACGACACGCGGCGGTCTGCTGCACGCAAGGCATCCTACAGACGCTTAACGAACGTGAGATTCGCGGCGTGCTCGGACACGAACTCATGCACGTCTACAACCACGACATTCTGACGTCCGCAATCGCCTCCGCCATGGCCACCGTCATCTCGTACCTCGGCTACTCGCTCATGTATTTCGGCGGCGGCCGTTCGCGTGACGACCGCGACGATTCGGCGTCCGGCGGCTTGGGATTGCTGGGTGTGCTGCTGAGCACGATTCTGGCGCCGATCGCAGCGTCGCTGATACAGATGGCAATCTCCCGCACACGCGAATACGACGCCGACGAAGACGGTTCCAAGTTGACGGAGGATCCGGAAGCGCTCGCTTCCGCGTTGAGCAAGATTTCCGGCGGCGCGGCCGCGATGCCGATGGAGAAGACCGCCGGCACGCAGTCGGTGGCTGCGATGATGATCGCCAGTCCGTTCTCCGCGGAGGGCTTCTCGCGCCTGTTTTCCACGCATCCGCCGATTCAGGACCGCATTGCGCGGCTCATGCAGATGGGGCAGGAGATGCGTCAGCAGGGCGTGCAGTCCGGATATTTGGCCGGTGGCTATGCCACGAGCGGCGTTGCGGCGGCGGATATTCGGCAAGGCGGACGTTCTGCGATGGCTGGTGCCGGTGGGCCGCAATTTGGAACGCAGTATGGATCCGCGCATGATTCGGGCGGCTCGGCTGGCAGATATTCTCGCGACTATTCGCAGCGGCCGCGTGGTTGAGTCTCCGTGATATTGCGGAAAATTGGTATCGCATGTCGGTCTGTGTCCACATACGCATCCGTTGCGTGCTAAACTGAAGTTTCGTGCCCAAAAGGCACAACCTTGCGGATGTAGTTCATCGGTAGAACGAAAGCTTCCCAAGCTTTAAAGGCGGGTTCGACTCCCGTCATCCGCTCCATTCGCTTCAACGATGAAGCTATGAAACTCAATCGTTCCAACGATTTTCAATTTTGCAAGCATTCGCTCAATCACATGATTTTTGTTGAATTGTTGTCACCGTGTTGTCACGAGGCGTGTAAAAGAGGATTCGGAGAGTGGTTTGGACTCAAGAGTTTTCCCGTGGTCAATGTCTCTGCTGCGGTGATCTTGTTGCTGATGGATGTTGCCACATCATCAAGATCGGTGTCGAATAGGTCTGCATAGGTATCCAGCGTCATGGCCGCGTTCTTATGGCCCAACATACGTTGTACGGCCTTGACGTTGGCTCCGGAGCAGATGAACCGGCTCTACGAGTGCGGCAGTTATGCAAAGGCCAATGACTCCACGCCGGATTCCAGCCATCTGGAGAAGCGCCCCATGCGTCTGCCGCCGATAGCGATAGTCGAAATGAGAGCCGACAAAATACGGGTCAACAGGGAGCATGGCGGCGATCCGCGCCGGGCCCACGGCATGTTCCTGCGTGCCAAACTGTCGGCGGCCTTCCGCTTGCTTGAAGACCCGCTGTCATCCGAAATCATGCAGGAGGACTGGGAACTCGAGGGCATGATGATGCGTTACTCGCGTCGATGCTACGAGGAGAACCTGCAAGAGTATAGGAATGAGAACCTCAAACGGCGAGCGGACTACAGGGAGGAGGACGAGCTGGTCCGCGAGCAGGTCGATATGCGTTCCCAGCTCGCCACCGAGGAGCGCATCATGGAGGTGCTGTCCAACTCGCCGAAGCCATCCGTTCCCAAAGGGGAATTGACCCGCTCCCTGTCCAAAAGGCAGAAAGCCAGTCTGGACGCCGCCCTGGAGAACCTGATGGCTTCGGGGAAGATCAGACACAGGAAAGGCATGAAAGGCGGGCACTGGTATTCGCTTGCCTGGGCGACCTACCGACCTACACGCCTACTCACTACTGCCGTAAGGGTTTCCTCGACCTACCGGCCCGAGCCTACCGACCTACCTTGGATTTCCGTAGGTAGGTCGGTAGGCGAGCTCGGTAGGCGGCCAAATTCCAATGATTCCAACGGGTAGGTCGGTAGGTTGCGGAAGTAAATCAATTCCGGATGACAGTAAGAGCACTATTACCGAGGCAAGAACATACGGAAATGCTGTGGCTTTCAGCGGGGCCGCGCTACGCGGATGTCGTCTGCTTCTACCGCTGTGAACCTGTGCGCTTGGTATTGTTGGAAGGTATACCCTACGGTTCTGAAGAAGGCATGGCATGATGAATAGCGGAGCGCAGCGCGCGGAGTTGCACAAAACGATTTGGAGTATCGCCAATGTGTTGCGTGGCTCGGTGGACGGTTGGGACTTCAAGCAGTATGTGTTGGGGTTCCTGTTCTACCGATTCATCTCCGAGGACATCACCTCATACCTGAACGAGTACGAGCACCAGGCCGGCGATGTGGATTTCGACTACGCCAAGCTGGACGATGCTACGGCCGAGCAGGTGCGTAAGTCGATGGTGGAGGAGAAGGGCTATTTCATCCTCCCATCCGACTTGTTCGCCAACGTGCGCAAGCGTGCCGATGCGGACGAGAACCTGAACGAGACGCTGCAACGAGTGTTCAAGAACATCGAGGGCTCAGCCATCGGCTCGCGTTCGGAATCCAGTCTGCGCGGCCTGTTCGACGATTTGGATCTGAACAGCCGCAAGCTCGGCGACACCGTGGTGGATCGCAACGCCAAGCTGGTGAAGGTGCTCAATGCCATTGGCGATCTGGACTTGGGCACGGAGAGCTTCGCGGACAATAAAATTGATGCGTTCGGTGATGCGTATGAGTATCTGATGACCATGTACGCGGCGAACGCCGGCAAGTCCGGTGGCGAGTTCTTCACGCCGCAGGAGGTCAGCGAGCTGCTGACCCGGATCGCCACCCATGGCAAGAGCGAAGTGAACAAGGTCTACGACCCGGCGTGCGGTTCCGGTTCCCTGCTGCTGCAATCCATCAAGGTGCTGGGCAAGGATAAGGTCCGGCAAGGGTTTTTCGGCCAGGAGAAAAACCTGACTACGTACAACCTGTGCCGCATCAACATGTTCCTGCACGATGTGAACTACGACCATTTCAACATTGCCTACGGTGACACGCTGATCAATCCTCAGCACTGGGATGACGAACCGTTCGAGGTGATCGTGTCCAACCCGCCCTACTCCACCAAGTGGGAGGGCGACGACAACCCCACGCTCATCAACGATCTGCGATTTGCCCCGGCTGGCGTGCTTGCGCCGAAGTCGAAGGCTGATCTGGCGTTCACCATGCACATGCTCTCCTGGCTGGCGGCCGACGGTACCGCGGCCATCGTCGAGTTTCCCGGTGTGCTCTATCGCGGTGGCAAGGAGCAGAAGATCCGCAAATATCTGCTGGAGGGCAACTTCATCGACGCAGTGATCCAGCTGCCGCCGAACCTGTTCTTCGGCACCTCCATCGCCACCTGCATCATCGTGCTTAAGAAATCGAAGAACGACGACAGCGTGTTGTTCATCGATGCGTCGGAACGGTTCGTGCACGTCGGTAACCAGAACCAGCTTTCACCCGACGACATCGCCGCCATCATGGACGCCTATGTGAAACGCGAACCGGTTGAGCATTTCTCCGCCGTTGCCTCTCTTGAGGATATCCGCAAGAACGATTACGTGTTGTCGGTCAGCGGCTATGTGCAGCCCAAAGACACACGCGAGAAGATTGACATCGCCGAACTCAACCGGCAGATCTCCGGCATCGTGGCACGAGAGAACGAACTCCGCACTCAGATCGACGCCATCGTCGCGGATTTGGAAAACTGATATGGGCGACCGGCAGGCGATACCGACAATCGGAAAGATTGGAACCAAGAGGGAACACTATCTGCCCCGGTTCTTTTTGCGCCATTTTGTGGATGACAGAGGAATGATTTCATACGTCGCACGAGCAGAAAAGAACCGAGCGGTAAAACGTGCCCGTGTGGAAAACGTAGGCGTGCAGAACCGCTTGTATGAGACGGCCTGCCCATCAGGAGAAAGCGGAGACTATTACTTTCCTAATTACATCGAAAAATCGCTGTCCTTAACGGAAGACAAGCTTAACGGGGAACTTGACTGGTTCCTGCACACTGTATTAGGCATGAGACCAAGTGATCGTCTCGAGGATGACGATTTGGATCGATTGGTGAGCTTCGTTTCAATTTTCATTTCCCATATTGTTTCCCGCAGCCCGGAATCGGTGAGATATGCGACGAACCGCGCAGAAGACGTGCTTGAGACAATGCGTGAGCTGGACTTAGGCTCAAGCGAAAAATTGAAAGAACTCTACCGCGAAACACAAACGCGGGAAGAATTTGACGAAACGCTGACATTTGCCCCTGAAGCGATAGCTGAGCAGATTTCCCTGTGGGTGCAAATACTGCCAGGAATCAGTAAGGATGAGAAATTTGTTCGTTCTTCCTCACTATATAAAGCCGTGGAATATCTGCGAGATTGCAGCATGCTTGTATTGACGACCTCATCTGGGCACCCGTTTATTGGCATAGATAAGCCAGTTCGTACGGTCATAACTGATAACTTGACAACCTTGTACTATCCGTTGAGTTCGCAGGTTGCGGTCATTTTAACGGATGACGGTCAACATACCTTTGAGAAAAGATCAGTCAGCTGTAGACAGCTCAAAGATTTCAATGGGGTTGCTTTTAATGATGGCAACTGGAATCTAGTGTTTTGTGAGCGGCCGGATTATCTAAATGCATATTCAGGAATTGAGGGAACTAGCAATGAGCAGGATTGACGATTTGATTGCGGAATATTGCCCTGACGGAGTTGAGTTTCATAGTATTTCCGAGATTTTTGATTTGAAGAATGGCTACACGCCATCCAAATCCAAATTGGAGTATTGGACGAATGGGACCATCCCATGGTTTCGTATGGAAGATATTCGAGCCAACGGGCATATTCTCTTTGATTCCATTCAGCACGTAAACCAGTTAGGAGTTAAAGGTGGCAAGCTATTTCCTAAAGACTCTGTGATGGTTGCGACAAGTGCAACTATCGGAGAACATGCGCTATTGAAAGTAGATGCCCTAACAAATCAAAGGTTCACAGTTCTCACGAGAAAGCCCAAGTACATAAATCGCCTTCTGCCTGAGTTTATCAACTATTACTGCTATGTGCTCGATGAATGGTGTAAATCCAATGTTCATGCTGGCGGTTTCGCTTCAGTGGATATGGAGGGATTCAAGCGATATCGATTCCCTGTTCCGCCATTGCCGGTGCAGGAGGAGATCGTTCGGATTTTGGATTCGTTTAGCTCGCTGGAGGCGGAGCTGGAGGCGGAGCTGGAGGCGGAGCTGGAGGCGAGGAGGAAGCAGTATGCCTATTACCGCAATGAGCTCCTCACATTCGATAGAGAGAGAGAGTTCAATGGCTGAAACTAGGAGAGGCAACTTTTATCAACAAAGGTACGTATATTACGAAAAAACAGGTTATTCCAGGGAATATACCGGTCATATTAGGCGGTGTGGAGCCGGCTTATTGGCATTCGGAGTCTAATCACGATGGTGAAGGAATAGTGATTTCGCGTAGCGGAGCAAATGCTGGTTTTGCAAGTTATTGGAATGAACCGATATTCGTCTCTGATGGTTTTGTTCTAGACGCAAAAGATGGGATTAACATGAGATTCCTTTTCCATGCGCTGAAGAAGCAGCAGACAAAACTGCATTCAATGAAACGTGGTAGTGGTGTGCCCCATATTAACTCCAAGATGCTTGCTAATGACGTGGTTATACCAGTGCCGCCACTCAAAGAGCAGCAGCGCATTGTTTCCATTCTTGATCGCTTCGACGAGCTCACCAATGACCTGAGTTCTGGCTTGCCTGCCGAGATTGAGGCCCGTCGCAAGCAGTACGAGTATTACCGGGGCCGTCTGCTGTCATTCGACGAACTTGCCGTGTGACGTTTCATCGTGAGAACGGTCGAGTTGGTGTATGGTCAGCTGCCGGACTATGGGGATGCATAGCATGGTTGAGACGCGCCGCAGACTTTTCAAAACGTGAGGACACGACTAGCATGGCAGATAACAGCAGCTCCCTAAGCCTACTCACAGTGCTCAAACCAGGGGGCTCTTCTCATACTGGGGCGGAATCCAAGCCTGCGAAGACCATCGACCAGATGATTGCGCTGATGTCGGATCGCGGTTTGGCGATCACGGATGAGGCGAAACTACGGCAGGTACTCTTTGACTGCAATTACTATCGTCTCTCGGGCTATTTCCGTTCATTCCAAGTCAACCCAGCGGCTGGCGACAACAGGTACAGGCCCGGCACCCGGGACGTTGACTTCCTCATTCCCTACATGATGGACGAGGAACTGCGCAACATCATCCTCAAGGGCACCGCGAAAGTGGAGCTCACCCTGCGCTCAAGGTTCGCATACCTGCTGGCATCAGACGGCAATGCCTACACGTATATGGATCCCGAATCCTATCAGAGCGTGCGCAGCAAACGCGGCGAACTGTTGCGTGACAATCTGCTGCGTAACATGAGCAAATGGATGGGAATGTCCAATGAGGTGTGCATGCGGCATTACCGGCGCAAAGGCGGACCGGTGCCCGTGTGGGCGGCCGTTGAGACGTTCCCGTTCGATACGCTTTCCCGGATGCTTTCCCTGCACGCGGATGCCAGGGCGCTCAGGGAATTGTACAGATCGGTCGGATTGCACACCAATCTGCGGACTTCCTCGGAGGTCGTGCATGCCATGGTTTATCTGCGTAATCTGTGCTCGCATCATGCCAGGCTGTGGCATCGGGAGATGGTCATTCCATCGCCTATGACGCGTGACATGAAAACCGCGTTCGCTGATTTCGAATACGGCGAGAAATCCGTGGCATCGTCGCTGCTTGCGCTCATATATCTTGTGCGGAATATCGAGGGCGACGATGGCTACGCCATGGTGATTCGTCGCTTCCTCGACTCGAATGAGACATACGCCTCTGGAATCAGGACGGCCCTGCATTGGGAATAAGCCGCAGGATCCAGGAATCCCATATGCGCTGCGGAATCCGAATTCCTTTGAGTAGGATGGCGGATAAATACGGATGAAGAAGGAGCCCCTGATGACGGAGCGGTCGGATATGGATCTGCCGGATGGCGGCAAGTCGTACAAGCTCGTGGCCGAGGGCGCGGAAAGCACCGTGGTGGCCGAATACGAGCCTAGCCACGGCCGTGAGACCGCGTACCAAAGCGAAGCGGATCTGGAGGAGGAGCTGCTGCGAATCCTCGAATCCCAGGGCTATGAACGACTTTCCGCGCATACGGAGTCCGAGCTTATCGCAAACCTGCGCACCCAGCTTGAGAAGCTGAACGATGTCCGGTTCACCGACAATGAGTGGTCGCATTTCTTCCACGAGATCATCGCCTCTTCGACGGCGGGCATCGAGGACAAGACCCGGCTGATCCAGGAAGACAACATCCAGATCCTGAACCGTGACGATGGCACGACGAAAAACATTCGTCTCATCGACAAGGTACATGTTCACAGCAACCGCCTCCAGGTGCTTCACCAGTTCGAGGAGGAGGGCGGCAGCCATCCGACCCGGTATGATGTGACGATTTTGGTCAACGGCCTGCCGTTGGTGCAAATCGAATTGAAGCGGCGGGGCGTGGCGATCAAGGAGGCGTTCAACCAGATTAACCGTTACCAGCGTGACAGCTTCTGGGGCGGATCGGGACTCTATGAGTACGCCCAGATCTTCATTATCTCGAACGGCACGCACACCAAGTACTACAGCAACACCACGCGCTTCAAGCACATCCATGGAATGGAAGGCCGTCCCGCAGCCGGCCGTTCGCAGAAGAGCTCCGACAGTTTCGAATTCACCAGCTGGTGGGCCGACGGGCGCAACTATGTCATCGCCGACCTGACGGGTTTCGCCAGGACTTTTCTCGCTCGGCATACACTGCTCAATATCCTGACGCGATATTGCGTGTTCACCGCCGAGCATGACCTGCTGGTGATGCGCCCATACCAGATCGCGGCCACCGAACGCATCCTCAACCGCATTCTCATCAGCGAATACGATCCGAAGAAACTCGGCACGCCCGAGGCGGGCGGATACGTGTGGCATACCACAGGCAGCGGCAAGACGCTGACTAGCTTCAAAACGGCGCAGCTCGCCAGCAACATGGACGGCGTCGACAAGGTGCTATTCGTCGTGGACCGCAAGGACCTCGACTACCAGACCATCAAGGAATACGAACGCTTCAAAAAAGGCGCGGTCAACTCCAACAAGAGCACCAAGGTGCTTGCCGACCAGCTTGCCAGCCCCGACGCGAAGATCATCGTCACCACGATTCAGAAGCTTTCCTCATTTATCCGCGGCAAGCCCAAGCACGATGTCTACGCGCAGCATGTGGTGCTGATTTTCGACGAATGTCATCGCAGCCAGTTCGGAGAAATGCATACTGCCATCACCAAGCATTTCAAGAACTATCATCTGTTCGGGTTCACCGGTACTCCCATCTTCGCCGTGAACGCGAAAACCGGTGGCTCCCCCGACCTGCGCACCACCGGACAGGCGTTCGGCGACTGCTTGCACTCATACACGGTGGTGGACGCGATCAAGGACGGCAACGTGCTGCCGTTCCGTATCGGCTACGTGGACACGGTGCGCCGTAAGGAAGGCGTCAGGGACGAACAGGTGTACGGCATCGACGCGGCCAAGGCGCTGAGCGACCCGCGGCGCGTGAGCGCGGTCACGTCGTATGTGCTCGACCATTTCGACCAGAAAACCAAGCGGCAATCCAGCTACATGCTCAAGGACCGGCGCGTCCGCGGCTTCAATTCGCTGTTCGCGGCTGATTCCATCGGCATGGCAAAGCAGTATTACGCCGAGTTCCAGCGCCAGCAGGCCGAGCGCGGTGGGGAACCGTTGAAAATCGCCTTGATCTACAGTTTCGCGCCGAACGAGGCCGACCCCGGCGAGCAGGGCTTCATTGATGACGAGGACTTCGAGACCGCTGGCCTTGACCAGTCATCACGGGATTTCCTCGACGCCGCGATCTGCGATTACAACCGAACGTTCGGCAGCAGCTTCAGCACGGCCTCCGACCAGTTCGAGAACTACTACAAGGATCTGTGCCTCAGGCTCAAGAACCGCGATCTGGACATGGCCATCGTGGTGAACATGCTGCTCACCGGCTTCGACGCCACGACGCTCAACACCCTGTGGGTGGACAAGAACCTGAAGCAGCATGGCCTGATGCAGGCGTTCAGCCGCGCCAACCGCATCCTGAACTCGGTGAAGACCTTCGGCAACATCGTCTGCTTCCGTGATCTGCGGCAGGAGGTGGATGACGCCCTGGCGCTGTTCGGAGACAAGGACGCCAAGGGCACGGTGGTGCTTAAGCCATATGTGGAATATCTTGCTGCATACAACGAGAAGGTCTCGCAACTGCTCAAGCGGTTCCCTCTGGGCGAGGAAATCGTCGGAGAACAGGCGCAGAAGGATTTCCTCACCCTGTTCGGCTCGATCCTGCGGCTACGCAACATCCTGCAGGCCTTCGACGATTTCTCCAATGATGATGTGCTGAGTCTGCGCGACCTGCAGGACTACCAGAGCCTGTACATCGATCTCTACCAACAGCGGCGTTCGCATGAGGAAGCCGACAAGGAAATCATCAACGATGACGTCGTCTTCGAAGCCGAACTGGTCAAACAGATCGAAGTGAACATCGACTACATCCTCGAACTCGTAGCCAAATACCATGACGGGCATATGGAGGACAAGGCGATCCTCGCCGATATCGACCGCACCATCATGTCTTCGCCAGACCTGCGCAGCAAGAAAGACCTCATCGACTCGTTCGTCGAGTCCCTGTCCTCAGGCGCGGACGTGCAGCGCGACTGGAAGGAATACATTATCCGCAAAAAGCAGGAGGAGTTCGAGCGCATCGTCAGCGAGGAGCGCCTGAAGACGGGACTGGCCGAGCAGTTCATCATCGACTGTTTCAAGGAAGGCTATGTCGACACGGACGGCACCAGAATAGTGTCGATGCTGCCCCCTGTGTCACGCTTCGCGCCGAGCAACGCGTACGAGCTGATGAAGAGCCGAGTCATCGAACGGTTCCGCCAATACTTCGATCGCTTCGTTGGAATGTGAGGAAACGGCCGTCCCAGGGGCCGAAACGGAATGAGGACACCGGGGGACCATACTTTTGGCAATCGGGGCTCCGCAGAAAAATCTGCGGAGCCCCGATTGCCATCTAAACCAGCAGCTTGTCCAACGTCCAAACTGGTCTCCGCTTTCTTGATGGATGAGAGGATGACGGGGATGGAGCGCGAGAAAGCGGAGATAGATGTGGTACAGGGGCTGTACTGATGGCCGTGGTCAAACTTGGGAACAAGGTCAAGACGAATCTTCCGGATATGATTCGTTACGTCATCAATCCCGAGAAGAACGATGGCGGCAGGCTCGTATACGCGAGCTACAGCAGCGAGCGGCATGACGCGAACATGCTCGCCGAACCGATGATCCGGGACCTGGAACGATGCGCGAATGGGCTGCGCAAGGACGGCGTGCTCGCCCTGCATCTGAAGCATTCGTTCAGTCCCGACGAGCATGTGAACGCGGAACAGGTGCATGAGCTGGGCGTCATGCTGACCGAGGCGATCACGGGCGGCGACTACAAGTATGTGGTCTCCCCGCACATGGATCGGCATCACCTGCACAACCACATCGTCATCTGTGCGGCGAACCGAAGGACGGGAAGAAAGATGCGTCTGACCCGCAGAAGCATCGACCAGTGGCGCGCGGTCAGCGACGAACTATGCCGTCGTGAGGGCCTTGCCGTATTGGAGAATCCGAAGGTCGAAACCGCTGAATCCAGAGTTCGGGATGAACGCGAACGTCTTAAAAACGAGCGGAAGCGGATACGTGAGGACATCGCCGAACAAGTCGAACGGGAATCGGAGCGGATGCGTCGGCGTCTTAAGGAGAGCAGCGACAGGCAGCGTGAGCGTGACAAGCGCATCCTCTTTGCCTTGTGCCTGGGTGTGTGCTCGGCCGTGGTGCCGATGTTCGCCGTCGTCATGCAAGGACGCTGGCAAGCCTTCGCTGACTCGTTGCTCGACTGGCTTCGTATGTGTGGGAGGCAGCTCGCGGTGGTCGTCCAATGGCTTGCGGATATCGATGCGCGGCTGGATGAGATCATCCCGAGCGGATGGTGGGATCGGCCACTCGTGTTTCTGCTCATGCTGCTGTTGGCAGCCGTGGTCTGCGGCATGCCTCTGCTCGTAGCAGGCGGATATGCGGTGGCTGTTTTTACGACGATGAGAGGCTGGCTTACGGAAGGAACCCTGGGAGTCCATATCGTTCTTTGGACGTTGACCGTCATGGTGGGCTTCGTCCTGGCCGACCGTCTCGCCATGATCCCGCACAATCCGGTGGGCTGGCCCGCTTGGTGGATCCTTCTCACTGTTGCCGCGCCCGACGATGAGCGAGTCGGACAGATTTTACAGAAGACTTACCGGTGCAATTTGTGGCGTGATCATGTTGTTAGCGACTGTTGTCGCGTTGCTTATGCTTTTTCTTGGAACGGCGGGCAGTGATGCTGACGCGTGGATGAAGGTGTTCTGGGTCCCGTGGCCGATCGGCGGTGTGCTGTGTGGCGTCGTGGACATCATCGTGTCATTGGTCAAGGAGGCCAGGCGGCGGTAAACCAACAAATAGTGTCCGTTTCTCCGGAATCGGACATGCGGGGTGGGCGGCAGGTAGGCTGGAATCCGTGAATACGGATCAGAAACTTCCCGCCGAATCCGCAGGCGAACGCCCCAGTAACCCCCTATTTGGCCATGCCATATCACACACGGCGACACTCATCGGCCTGTTCGCAATCGTCCTGTGGGGCTTCATGGCCGGCCTCGTGCGACTCGTTTCCGAATCGTTCGGCGCCACGCTCGGCTCGGCGCTCATCTACACTGTCGGCGGCATGCTCCTGCTCATCGTGCGACGGCCGAAACCGATTAGCCAAGCGCCACGCAAGTACCTCGTCGCAGGCGGACTCATGTTCATCGCATACGAGGCGTCGATCTCGCTGTCGATCGGTCTGGCCACAACGAACGCGCAATCTGTGGAAGTCAGCCTCGTCAATTATTTGTGGCCGACGCTGCTGGTACTGATGACCGCCGCCATGTCGCACAAACGCGGCTCGGTCTCCGAAGCGCTGCCGGGTGCAATCGTAGCCACCGTCGGCGTGGCAATGGCGGTCGGCGGTGAAAACCTTGACGTGCAGGAAGCGGTTGCCAATATCGCCAGCAATCCATTGCCGTACGCGCTCGCGTTCGCAGGTGCCTTTATTTGGGCGATTTACGCGACCGTGACGCCATCGATGTCCGGTGGTTACGATGGTACGACGATTTTCTTCTGTTGCGTTGCTGTTGTGCTGTGGATTATCCATTTCGTTTCGGGCGACGGTTTACCAGCTGTAGCGCCTGGCATCGGCGGCTATATTGCGTTGCTCGCATGTGCCGCGTCGATTGCCGGCGGCTACGCGTGCTGGGGGTATGGCATGCTACATGGCAGTATGGAAACGCTTGCGATCGGTTCGTATGCGACGCCGCTGTTCTCCACTGCTTCTAGCACGCTCCTATTGGGCGTGGCGTTGGGCATGCCATTCTGGATCGGTGTCGCACTGGTGGTGGTCGGCTCGCTGATCAACGTGTGGTTTGCGCGACGCCGCTGATTGTCCGATTCTGCAGAATCGGACGTCTAAGGTGTAATGCGCCCATCTTGGTTGTCCGTTTCTCCCGAATCGGACTTCCAGACCGTGTGCCAGCCGAAACCGATCTAAACCGGCTCAAACCAGCCCGTTCAAATCCGCCTCGTCACATCACCTTGGTGGACTCCAGATTGCGGCTCACCCAGTTGTTCAACCGGATCACCGGCTTGCGCAACACCAATCCCAGCAGCAGCGAAGGAATCAGGAACAAGGCGAGATACACCATGTCAAGCAGGTACTCATTGCCGTACGATCCGGCCATCGCGGCGTGCATGGCATCGATGGCGTGTGGGAATGGTAGGAACGGGTAGAGCATTTGGAAGAACTTTGGCAGCGTCTCGATAGGGAACGTACCGCCCGAACCGGCGACCTGCATCACCAGCAGCACCACGGCCACGGCCTTGCCGATATCGCCGAACGACACGGTCAGCGTATACACGATATTCGAGAACACGAGCGCGGCAAGCCACCCCACGGCAAGGAACTGCAGCGCATGATTCGCCTGCACGCCAAGGAAATACATGTCACCCAGGCAAACCAGTGTGCCCTGCAGCAACGCGAGCAGTGCGAAGATCGCGTACCGTCCGAAATACTCGTGGTCGAGGCGCAGTCCCCAACGTGAGGCGTTCCCCGGGCCGGACGGGCCGGCGACGCGCGGCAGCGTGTCGCCCAAGCCCAGCACATGCGCCTTCTCGCGGTCCGAAATTGTCACTTTCAGCATGGCGCACAGGATGATCGCACCCACCCAGATTGACAGGATCGTATAGAACGGCGCCATGGCCGAACCGTAGTTCGCGATCGGGTACACTGAGACGCGATGCAGTGCGACGGGCGCGGAAATCAGCGTGGACAGTGTGGACGCGTTGGCGGTGGCCAGTGCACGTAGTTCGTCCGATTCGCCCGAATCGGCGTCGTTGTCACCGTCGCCACCATCGCTGTTGCCGTCACCGGCGTTCCCGCCCGTCTCCAGCTTCGTGATCAGCTCCTTCACCGTCGCTGCCGACGAGTCGAGTTTCTTCGCGATCGCGCCGAGCGTGGAACGGATGGATGTCACATTCGTCCCCACATCGCCCGTCACATCGTCCAGATCGTCGGCGGTGCCGCTCAGCTGGGTGATCATGCTGTCGGTTTGGGAGATCAGCGTGCTGACTGTGGAGGCGAGCGCGTCGATTTTCGGCTTGACGTTCGTGGCGTAATCGTCGCGCACATTGCTGATCGACTGCTTCGCGGAGGTGATGCGGTTCAGGATCTCCTTGCGGGAGCGTTCCGCGGCTGCGGTATCCTGCGTGACCTGCGTGGAAGCGTCTTTCAGCTGCTGCGCGAGCTTCTGCGAATCGCCTTTGGCGGCTTCCAGCAGCGTGATCTCCCGGTCGATGGCTTCCAGCAGCGCCTGTTTCGCGGAATCACTGTCCGGTAGTTGTTCCACCGATTCGTGCATGTGGTTGAGGCTTGTGATGTACGTGTCGTACAGCGATTCGCTGCTGGAGACTTGTTCGCTCAACGTTGTCAACTGGCTGGCTGCGGTGTCTGAGTCCTTGCCGATCGCGTCGAACGCCTTGTTCACCTTGGCAGCTACTTGGTCGAACGCGCCTGACACCTGGTCGAGCGCGGTGTTCACTGAGGAGGTGACGTTCGCACCTGCCGAAGTGAACGACGTGGCACCTGATTTGCCTTGCTTCAACGCGTTCTGGGCCTGTTTGCCCGCCTTGGTCGCCGAGGCGAGCAGTTTGCCCGTGGAATCCACGATGTCGTTCGCCGAGCCGAGCAGCTGCGAATACGACGTTACCTGCTGCGATGCGCCGCTCAGCGTATCCGCCATGGTGGTGAGATTGCCGTTGAGGTTGCGCATGTATTCGGCCATTTGCGGGCTTTGCGAATAGTGTAGGATGCTTGAGGCCAGGTCGAGTCCGACTTGCGCGATCGTTTTGGCGAAGGTTTTGTCGATTGTGTTGACCACGGTTGTCGCGCCCTGATCGGTGATATGCGGGGCGATCGGGTTGATTTTCTCGTTCAGATAGTACTTGAGCTGCGCGTGTTTGATGTCGGGGGAGAACAGCGTCATCATGTCGGCGCTGAAACCTTTCGGAATTACGATCGCCGCATAGTATTCGCCGGATTTCACCCCGTCGATTGCCTTGTCGCTTTTCACGAACTGCCAGTCCAGCTGGTCGTTGGCGTGCAGTGTGCTGATGATGGTTTCGCCCACGTTGACGCGCACCGGTATGAGATCCGACTTGTAACCCTTGTCGTTATTGGCCACGGCGACCTTCAATGCCTTGGTGTTGCCGTAGGGGTTCCAGCTGGCCGCGATGTTGAACCAGGCGTACAGCGCCGGTACCACCACCAGGCCCATCGAGACGATCACGGCGATCACGTTGCGGGTGGCGTGGCACATGTCCCGCTTGAAGATGCCCCAGATCATTTTCACTGTTCGTTCCCCTCCTCACGCAGACTCCTGCCAGCATTTCCGTCCGTGTTTCCAGCCGCATACTCAGCCGCATGTTCAGGCGCATGTCCGGCCGAACCACCATGCGCAGCCTCATACAGCCTCGTGCGTACGGCATGCATCGGCTTGTAATGCATGCCCGGCCGGAATAGCAGGTTCTCGTGCAGGATCGCGCTGCGGAACTCTTCCGCACTCATCGCTTCCTCGCCCAGATAATTCGCATACCGTTCGCGCAGATACTCCACCACGATGAGATACGTGTCGATGGCGATGATCGAAATGATCCAACCGAGCAGCATGGCGAGCTTCATGCGCGTGATGAATAGCAACAGCAGGAACACGAACGGCAGTACCGCCAGCGCGAGGAATCCCCAGCGCACCAGGCGCGGGTACAGGCGGAAGAAATGAATCGCCCGTCTGCGGGCGAGTTCGGGGAACTCCTCGGCGATCTGCTGCGCGGTCTCGGTGAGCCGCAACGGTTCCACCGTGCCTTCGTTATGTTCGGTGATCATCAGATCAGTGTCCGCCAGACGGTTGTCGAACAGGCGGTTGAGGTTCAACGCCAGCTTGCGGACGACCAAGCCGATGAACAGCGCCACAGGCAGATACCAGAACAGCGAGAGCATGTCGATCCAATAATGGTTGGCATACATGCCGCCGATCGGCCCGCGCATCGCGTTGATGCCGTAGGTGAACGGTAGGAACGGTTTCAGACGGCGGAAGAATTCCGGCATCATCTCGATGGGGTAGAGGCCTGCCGCGCCCGGAATCTGGATAATCACCAGAATCACGGCGACGGCCTTGCCGATATGCCGGAACGCCACGGCGAGCGCGTAAATGATGTTCACGTAGACGAACGAGGCGAAAATGCCGGCGAGGATGAACAGGAACGGATGCTCGCATTGGATGCCCAGCGCGAGATCGCCGATCGTGGCGATGATCGCCTGCAGGAATCCGACCGTGACGAACAGCAGCCAACGGCCCATATAGCCTTGGCGTGGCGTGTACATGCGGATCTTCTCATCGCGGTCCACTTCAAGCTTGTAGATCGCGACGAGCACGAATCCGCCGACCCATAGCGCAAGATTCGTGTAGAACGGCGTGACCGCGGAACCATAGTTTTTGACCGGGTAGAGGACCTGTTCGTCCAAATGCACCGGCTCGCCCACGAACGAGCCGACCTCGCTCGCGTCAAGTCCGAGCGCTTGGGAAAGCTGCTGGAACATCGCCGAACTGCTCAACGCGGCCACATCGGTGCGCGTGGTGTTGAGCTGTTTGGCGAGATTGGCGAGCTGTGTCTGCGTGCCAGCAATGGTGGTGTTCGTTTGGGTCACGGTGCGCGACAACTGGTCGAGCAGCCCGTTGCCCTGTTCCAGCGTGCTTTGCAGCGTGGTAAGCGTGCCGGACAGCGACCCATTGGCCAGGCTGAGTGTATCGAGCCCGGTGTTGAGATTCGGCATGACCGTGCCGGTGATGGTCGTGCGTGCGCTCGCCATCGACGCCGTGCCGTTCTTCGCCAGCGTGGTGACATCGTCGTTGAACCCGTTCGCGGTGTTCTTCCCCGCGTTGATCGCAGCCGTGGTGTCCTGATCGAAGGCGTCGATGCGCTGCTGCTGGAACGTCAGCTGTTTGCGGGCTTCGGCGAGCTGCGCGGAAAGATCCTTATACGTTTGGCTGTTCGGATCCAGCTGGCTGGCCTGCAACGCCTTCTCCACGTCGTCGAGCACATTGCCGGTGGTGGTGTTGACGTGATGCATGGTGCTGGACACTTGGTCGAGCGCGTCCTGCGTGGTGTTCAGTCCGCTGAGCACGGTGCCGGTGGCATTGCTCACGTTGACCTGCAGGCCGGACAGTTGCGTGCTGCCGTTGTCGAGCGCTCCGACCAGCGTGTTCGAGAATCGTTCGGTTTGTGTGCGCGTCTCGCTCAGCAAGTCGGACGCCTTGCCGACGGTGTCAAGCGAGTTGGTGATTTCCGAGGCGAGCGCGATGTTGGACTGTTTGGCCGAATCGATGGTGGTGAGGGCCTTGTCGAGCGTGGAACGGGTGTCGCGCAGCTGCTGTTGGACGGTTTCGAGCTGGTTGATGGTGTCGGTCAGATCGTTGACGACGTCGCTTTGCGCGCTTTTCACGCTGCCGGTGGTTTCTCCCGCTGCCTCCTTCATTTCCTTTGCCACGGCGTCGGCCACGCTGGAAACGAAAGTGGTGTTGATCTGCTCGTCGATCGTGGTCGCGCCCGTATCGGTGATTTTCGGCGCGATCGCGTTCAGCTTTTCGTTGATGTAGTACGTGATCGACGGTCGGTCGCCTTTACCGGTGACGGTGCCGATTAGTCTGGAGCTGAAGTCTTCCGGCAGTACGATCGCCGCATAGTATTTGCCGGATTCCACGCCTTCGATGGCTTGCTGCTTGGGAACGAAACGCCAGCCGAGCTGATGGTTCTTCTTAAGCTGGTTGACGGTCTGCTGGCCAGCGTCGAGATGGCCGACCAGCGTGGAGGTTGTGCCCTTGTCCTCGTTCGCCACAGCGACTTGGATGTTGCCCGTGTTCGCGTACGGGTCCCAGTTGGCGAGGATATTGCACCATGCGTACAGTGATGGGATGATGGCCACACCCAGCGTGACGACGAGCGCCACGGGGTTCTTCAGAATGCGTTTCACGTCTCGAAGGAAGATGGCGAAAACCTGGTGCATCAAGCCTCCTCGCGGGTATTGGTCGCAACATCTACGTGCGGCGGCATGCCCGTGCGGGAACACCCGGTTGGGCTCTTCGTCGCGCGATCCGGTGGACATTCTATGACTTCCGATGGAACGATCGCAATGGTTTCGCCATGTTTATTGGTCGGTCCCGCAAGTGTCGGGATATGAGACGAAAACGCTCGGCATATGGCTCTAGTGGGGCGGGCGACCTGGATATGGAGCGGACGGTCGGGAAAACGGAAAGGAAAGATGGCGAATGTTGTCACATGACAAGTGGGATAGGGTTGGGCGATAATGGAGGCATGACTATTGCAACGCCGGAACGTTATGCGCAAATGCTGGACGCCGCACGCCGCGGCGGTTACGCCTATCCCGCGATCAATGTGACCAGCACGCAGACCCTGAACGCCGCACTCCAGGGTTTCGCCGAGGCGGAATCCGATGGCATCATCCAAGTCTCCGTAGGCGGCGCCGCCTACTTCTCCGGGCAACGCGTCAACGACCGCGTCACCGGCTCGCTTGCCTTCGCAGCCTTCGCGCACGAAGTCGCGGCGAAATACCCCAACATCACCATCGCCCTGCACACCGACCACTGCGCCAAACAGTATTTGGACGAATGGGTGCGCCTCTTGCTCGACCATGAAGTCGAACAGGTGAAGCACGGTCAGGAACCGACCTTCCAGTCACACATGTGGGACGGTTCCACAGTGCCGCTGGATGAAAACCTCGACATCGCAGAAGAACTGCTCGACAAATCCCAAGCCGCGCACACCGTGCTGGAAATCGAAATCGGCGCGGTCGGTGGCGAAGAAGACGGGCACAGCGCCGAAATCAATGACAAACTGTATTCCACGCCCGCGCAAGGCATCACCGTCGCGCAACGACTCGGCCTCGGCGAGCGCGGACGCTACATGGCCGCCTTCACCTTCGGCAACGTGCACGGCGCATACAAACCGGGCGTGGTGAAACTGCGCCCCGAACTGCTCGACGAAATCCAGACCACGGTCGCGCTCGCGATCAAGGCCGGCGAAATGCCCGACCCCGCGCACTCGCTGGATGTCGCTCCCGGTAAGCCGTTCGCCCTGGTGTTCCACGGCGGTTCCGGCTCCGCGCCGGAGGAGATCGCGCAGGCCGTGAGCTACGGCGTGGTGAAGATGAACATCGACACCGATACGCAGTACGCATTCAGCCGTGCGGTGGCCGGTCACATGTTCTCCAACTATGATTCGGTGCTCAAAATCGACGGTGAGGTGGGCAACAAGAAGCTGTACGATCCGCGATCCTGGGGTCGTGAAGCTGAATCCGCGATGGCCGCGCGTGTGGTCGAAGCATGCAAGCAGCTCGGCAGTGCCGGGCGCGCGCTGAACTAGCCAACGGTCTTTCGAACTGTTTTCGGGCGTTTTCTGGTCTGTTTTTCGGACCGGTTGCAATCCGATTACGGTCGGTCCGGAGCCGTGAGCATCCCTCAGACCCGGTAGAGGGTGAAGAGTAACCTTTGTAAGGCTTTAGGCGCAAGGCTTAAGGCAGAATCGCGTACGCACGGAGGTGCAACAACATGCCTGGAATTGTTTTGATCGGTGCCCAGTGGGGAGACGAGGGCAAAGGTAAGGCAACGGATCTGATCGGCACGAAGGTCGACTACGTCGCCCGTTTCAACGGCGGCAATAACGCTGGCCATACTGTGGTCGTCGGCGACGAATCGTACGCACTGCACCTGCTGCCGTCCGGCATCATCAGCCCCAACACCACCCCCGTCATCGGCAACGGCGTCGTCGTCGATCCGGAAGTGCTGTTCCAGGAGATCGACGGCCTTGAAAGCCGTGGCGTGGACTGCTCCCGACTGCTGGTGAGCGAAAGCGCGCACATCATCGCCCCGTACCACCGCGTGCTCGACAAGGTGACCGAACGCTTCCTCGGCAAGCACAAGATCGGCACCACCGGCCGTGGCATCGGCCCGGCATACGCCGACAAGATCAACCGCGTGGGCATCCGCGTGCACGACCTGTTCAACGCGGAGCATCTGCATGACAAGGTCGAGGCCAGCCTGCATCAGAAGAACCAGATGCTCGTCAAGCTGTACAACCGTCGCCCGATCGACGTGGACGAGACCACCGACGAGCTGCTCAAGCTCGGCGAACGCCTGAAGCCGTACGTTGCCAACACCTCCCTGGTGCTCAACAAGGCGCTCGACGAGGGCAAGACCGTGCTGTTCGAAGGCGGCCAGGCCACCATGCTCGACGTGGACCACGGCACCTACCCGTTCGTGACTTCCTCCAACCCGACCGCCGGCGGCGCCTGCACCGGCACCGGCGTTGGCCCGACCAAGATCACCCGCGTGATCGGCGTCTCCAAGGCGTATGTGACCCGCGTGGGCGAAGGCCCGTTCCCGACCGAACTGTTCGGCGAGGACGGCGAATGGCTGCGCGCCCAAGGCCACGAGTACGGCGTGACCACCGGTCGCCCGCGTCGCTGCGGTTGGTTCGATGCGGTCGTCAACCGTTACGCGGCCCAGGTCAACGGCCTGACCGACATCGTGCTCACCAAGCTCGACGTGCTCACCGGCCTCAAGGAAATCCCGCTGTGCGTGGCGTACGACGTCAACGGCGAGCGTCGCGACGATATGCCGACCGACCAGGCCGAGTTCGCCGCCGCGAAGCCGATTTACGAGTCCATGCCGGGTTGGGACGAGGACATTTCCCAGGTCCATGACTTCAACGATCTGCCGAAGACCTGCCAGGATTACGTCAAGCGTCTTGAGGAACTGTCCGGCTGCCGCATTTCCGTGATCGGCACCGGCCCGCAGCGCGACCACATCATCCAGATCAACTCGCTGATCGACTGAAGCTGATTCGGCTGATTCGTCGATATGAACGTCGGTAACGAACGTCAATGACAAGTGCCGGTGGGCCTGTGCCTGCCGGCACTTTGCGTATGGTGCGTGCGATGGCGTGCGCGTATGACGCACACCGCATACACACCGACGGGGTGCGCGGCGGAGGAACGGAAAAGGGGAGTGCGATGACTGCAATGCCGCCTAACGACAGGTTTGACAGGTTTGACAGGTTCAGCAAACTGGTCCCGCGATTCGACCACCTGAAATGGAAGATGGCCGCTGCCGGCATTCTCGTCGGCCTGATTTCCGGCTTCCTCGTCGTCCTCTACCGTCTCGGCATCGAATACGGCACCGACACCGCGCGCTGGATCTACGCGCGCATCCGCGAAACCCCGTGGCTGGTCGCACCGTGGGCGGTCGCCGCAATCGCAGCCGCGCTCGCCATCGCATGGATGGTCAAAAAAGAGCCGATGGCCGGCGGCAGCGGCATTCCGCAAACCAACGGCGTGGTGATCTGCGGCCTGAAAATGCGATGGCAGACGATTCTGCCGGTTCGCTTCATCGGAGGCCTGCTCGGATCGCTCTTCGGCCTCTCGCTCGGCCGCGAAGGACCGTCCATCCAAATCGGCGCATCGGGCGCGCAGTTCCTATCGCACCGGCTGCGCGGCAAGAAACGTGAGGACATGCAGGAGCATTATCTGGTCACCGCCGGTGCCGCGGCCGGCCTGTCCGCCGCGTTCAGCGCACCGCTGTCCGGCATGATGTTCGCTTTGGAAGGGGTGCATCGCAGTTTTTCGCCCGCGATTCTGATGGGCGCCACCGCCGCGTCCCTGACCGCCGATTTCGTATCGAAATACTGTTTCGGCCTGCGTCCGGTGCTTGACTTCGGCACCATCGGCCAACTGCCGCTCGGCGAATACGGGTGGCTGATTCCGCTGGGATTGGTGGCCGGTTTGGTTGGTTCGCTGATGAACCGTTCGCTGCTCGGCTTCCAAACGCTGTACGGCAAGCTTCCCGCATGGAGCCGCCCTTTGATCGCGATCGCACTCGCGCTGCCAATCGGCATTTGGCTGCCTGACGTGCTCGGCGGCGGCTCGAACCTGATCGCCATGGCCGAGCATGCGCGCGTCGGCTTGGGCATGCTGTGCGTGCTGTTCGTGGCGAAAGTGCTGTTCACCTCCACCAGCTTCGGTTCAGGCGCTCCCGGCGGCATTTTCATGCCGATTCTCGCGGTTGGCTCACTCGCCGGCGGTATCTGCGGCGAGACGTTGCACCAGTTCGGCAACCTGCCGTCCGATTCCGTGGCGATTTTCTCGGTATGCGTGATGACGGGCACGCTGGCCGCGTCCGTGAAAACACCGATCACGTCGATTCTGCTGGCCGTGGAAATGTCCGGCACATTGACGCACATGCTGCCGGTCGCCGCCGTCGCGTTCATCGCATTGCTCGTCTCCGACCTGCTGCGTACGAAACCGATCTACGGCGAGCTGCTGGAACGGTACATGCGCGCGCAAGGCGGCACGACGGCAATCGCCAATCGCATCGACAACGGCATCATGGAACTGCCTGTGGAAATGGGCGCGACCGCGGACGGCAAGCTGATGCGTGACGTGCGCTGGCCGTACGGCTGTCTGGTGATTGGCCTGCGTCGCGGCGAACGGCAGATCGTGCCGCATGGCGATACGCGGCTGCGTGCCGGCGACTATCTGGTCGTGCTGTTCAGCGGCGAGGACGAAAGCGACGCACGGCATGCGATGCGGCGGCTGTGCGACGTGTCCGTCTGACGCGGCCGCACCGTCTTCCATAACCATTCGTAGACGTCTAGGGCCACCCGAAGTTATCCACAGTTATCCACCGAATCGGACATGTTCGATGTTTGGTTGCAACGCACGTGTAGACTCGTACAAGGTTAGGAAGACGGCACCTGCGGCCAGCTCGTTGCCGTATGGCTGGGGCGGAACGACGCTGTCCGCGGAAAGCCAAGTACAAGGGGAACGTGATGGAATCGCAAGAACAACGGGCGGCAGACTCGCCAAACGCGGGTGATGAGCCGAATCCCGCCACACAGTCGATCGACGTCGCCGAAGTGGCGCGCGCGGATGTGCGCCCGTCCGGTGCCGCCGCATCCAAGCATCCGCCGCAGATTCCGCTCGCGCCGATGAAACGCATGCAGGCGCGATTCAACCCTCTTGCCGATGGTCTGATGTATCTCGTGGTGTTCGTCGGCGGCTTCGTCGGCGTCGGGTTCCGTCGCGCCACGGACCTGCTGCTGCCGTCGGTGAACGGTTCGCCGTTCGTGGTGGGCACGTTCGTGTCGAATATGCTCGCCTGCTTCCTGTTTGCGATGCTGACCGAATACATGGCGACCGCGTCGTGGCTGCGCCGCAGGGTGCGGCAGGTCGTCAGCCGTGGCGTCGGGCTTGGTTTGCTTGGCGGACTGTCGACGATGTCCGGCGTGATGTTGGAAACCATGGAAGGCATGCGCGAGCAGCGTTTCGGCAGCGCGCTCGGCTATCTTGCGGGAAGTTTCGCCGGCGGTCTGATCGCGGCCGCGGTTGGCGTGGCGCTGATGCAGGCGTTGCTGGCGCGCGGCACACGCAAGCGGGTCCGTAACGCGATCGCCGATGCTTCCACGGCTTCCGTATCCTCAATGTCCGATTCGGGTGAATCGGACGCGTACGACACTGTGCAGAACGTCCAGATGACCGACACTGCAGTATCGGCTACGCAGAGTGTTACGCAGACGGTCCCCATGGCCGATTCGGGCGAATCGGACGTGCCGGACGCGCAAAACGTGCAGAACAACGTGCCGGGCGTGCAGGGCGCGCGCCACGTGAAGGTGGCGGATGCGGCGCATTCGGCCGCGCAGGCCGCGTTGGAGGCCGCGCAGGCGGCACAGCAGGCGGCCCAGGTCGCCCAGCAGGTCGCGCAGACCGGGCAGGTGCCGAAAATCGAATCGCAGCCACAGCCATCGCAACCCGTCGCACCTCTGCCCAGCTTCGAACCCAAGCCGGTCACCGCGGAAATCCCGCTCGTCGCCGACCCGACCACAGGGGAGGTGCGCTGATGACCTGGATGATCTGCCTGTTCGGCGGCATCGGCGCCATGGCCCGTTATGTGCTTGACGTGTCGATCCAACGCAGCTGGAACCGTGACGGCAACCATAGCTTCCCCCTGGCCACGCTCGTCATCAACGGCGTCGCCTCTCTGTGCGCCGGCATCGCCATGATGTCGTACTATGCGCAGTCGGTGGATATGGGCACGGTAATGACGTTCGTTGTGGGGTTCCTCGGCGGATTCTCAACATTCTCGTCGGCGATCAACGAGGTGCTGTCGCTGATTCGCAAACGCCGTTTCGCCATGGCCCTGGGCTATGGCGTTGCCACGGTCGCGGTGCCGCTCGCCTGCGTGGCGCTCGGATTCGGCATCGCCATGCTGGGCGGCCACGCATAGCTGTCACCGGCTCAGCCGCGCGTAATTTTCACGTTACACGGGCGGTCATCGGGTAACGTTCAGGAAATCTGAGCGCAACCGCGCGAGCTGTTTCCTCTCCTACGTTGTGAAAACAACAAGAGAGGAAAAACCTATGACAGCCGTAACGTATCTCACACGGCATCGTCGACCGGGAATCGTCATACTCTGTTCGATTGTCGCCGTTCTCTCGATGCTTTTCGTACTCCCTCCCGCCATCGCGTCCGCAGCCGATTCCGGCGCGCAGGCCGTCGATGAATGCAATCCGACCGCCAGCAACGGCTGCGTCAACGGCATCCTGCAGGACGCCGACAAGAAGCCGATCGCCGACGTCACCATCACGCTGTCCGGCAAGGCAACCGCGGAAACCAAAACCGCGGCGGACGGCAAATGGGCCTTCTCCGTTGCCGATGACGGCGATTACACCGTCACCATCGACGCGTCCGTTGCGAAAGAGCACGGCCTGAAGGCAAGCAGCGCGACGGTGACGATCAAGAAAGCCAGCTTCGACAAGCAGCGCGGCGTTGTCCGATTCGACCAGGCGGGCGATTCCGCCGGCAGCGGCACGTCCGGCACATCCGGATCGACGGCGGCCACGCAATCGCCAGTCAAAAAAGACGGCTCCAATGTCGGCAAACGCATCTGGCAGCAACTGTATTCCGGCATTATCTTCGGCCTGATGCTGGGCCTCATGTCCGTCGGCATGAACCTCGTCTACGGCACCACCGGCCTGCAGTCGTTCTCACACGGCGAACAGGTGACGCTCGGCGGCCTCATGGCATACGTCGGCACGCAGATGCTGCACATGCCGCTCATCGCCTCCGCCATCTTCGCCATCGTCATCGGCGCGCTGACCGGCTTCATCCAAAACGAAATCGTCTGGGGGCCGCTACGCAGACGCCACGTCGGCACCATGCAGCAGATGATCGTCACCATCGGCCTGTCCATGGCGTTGCAGTACACGTTCCAGTTCTTCTTCGGTGGCGACATCAAAGGCATCGTCAAATCGGTGCCGGACAGCTTCCAGTTCGGACCGATCACCACCGACATGCCGACGCTGGTCTCCGCGCTCATCGCCATCTGCGTGATCGTCGGCGTCACCCTGTTCCTCTACAAGACGCGACTCGGCCGCGCCACACGAGCCGTGTCCGACAACGCGGCGCTCGCCGCGGCATCCGGTATCAACGTGGATCAGGTGGTCCGCGTGGTCTGGATCCTCTCGTGCGCGATGGCAGCCCTGTCCGGCGTGCTGCTCGGCGTCTACCTGAACGGCATCTCCTGGAACACCGGCGCGACCCTGATCCTGCTGATGTTCGCCGCGGTGACGCTCGGCGGCCTCGGCACCGCCAATGGCGCGTTGATCGGCTCGCTGGTCATCGGCATCGTGGCGGACATGAGCTCGCTCGTCATCCCCAACGATATGCGTTACGCCAGCGCGCTGGCAATCCTCATCATCGTTCTGCTGGTGCGCCCGCAGGGCATCTTCGGCAAGCAGCAAAGGGTGGGCTGATCCATGGACATCATGACAATCATCTCCAACGCGGCGGGCGAGCTGATCGCCCCGACCACAGCGGCGTACGTACTCGCCGCCATCGGTTTGAACATTCACTTCGGCATGACGGGCCTGATGAACATGGGCCAGGCCGGTTTCATGCTCCTCGGCGCATACGGATTCGCCATCACGCAGTCGATGGGCTGCAACCTGTTCGCCTCCGTATGCGCGGCGCTCGCGCTCGCGGTCATCTACGCGCTGCTGCTGGGCATTCCGACGCTGAAGCTCGGACCCGACTATCTGGCCATGGTCACATTGGCCGCCGCGGAAATCATCCGCATCATCGGCAGATCGACGGCCATGACGAACTTCACCGGCGGTTCCGCGGGCATCTCGCCGCAGGACTTCACCGAGAAATTCGAATCGCTTTCACCGCTGCCGGACGGTTCGACCACGTTCCTGCTGTGGACGTACAGCAACAACATCGCCAACTCCTGGTGGCTGCGCATCGTGGCATGGGTTTTGGTGGTGATCGCGGCGCTGCTGTGCTGGCGCTGGTTCCACTCGCCGTGGGGCCGCATGCTCAAGGGCATCCGCGAGGACGAGAACGCGATCCGTTCGCTCGGCAAGCCCGTGACGCGATACAAGATGGAATCGCTGATTCTGGGCGGCCTGTTCGGCGCGATCGCCGGCATCATCTTCGTCCTGCCGCGTTCCGTACAGCCCGATTCGCTCGGCCGCACCGTCACCTTCTACGTGTGGACGATTCTGCTGCTGGGCGGCGCGGCCACGATTCTCGGCCCGGTGCTTGGCTCCTGCGTGCTGTGGGTGCTGCTCACCTTCGTCAAGGAGGTCATGCGCAACACCGTTCCCGAAACCCTCATCTCTTCCAACCAGATCGAAGCTCTCGGCTGGGTGATCGTCGGCGTCGCGCTGATGTGCCTGGTGATCTTCAGACCACAAGGTCTGTTGGGCGACCGAAAGGAGTTGGCTTTCCATGCCTGATACAACGAATTCTCCGACCACTGGCGTGCAGCCGGCCACGCAACCCGCAACCGGCGTGCAACCCGTATCCGGTGTGCAGCCCGGCGTACCATTCCAGGACCTCACCAAATGGGCCACCAAAGCTCCGGAAGGCGAGACCCTCATCTCCACCGCCTATCGCGACAAAGTCACCGACGATCTGAAATTCGTCGAAAACAAGCCGGGCGTGCACAAGCCCGACCCGATCCTCGTGGCCGACAACGTGACCCGCAAATTCGGCGGCATGACCGCCGTGGACGTGAGCCACTTCGAAATCGAACGGCACGGCATCACCGCGCTGATCGGACCGAACGGCGCCGGCAAAACCACGTTCTTCAACCTGATGACCGGCTTCGATACGCCGAACACCGGCACCTGGCAGTTCGACGGCAAGGACATGGCCCACGTGCAGCCCGAAAAAGTGGCGCGCATGGGCATGGTCCGCACCTTCCAGCTGACCAAGGTGATGAGCCGTCTGACCGTGCTCGACAACATGCTCCTCGGTGCCCCCGTGCAGCCGGGCGAAGGCATGTTCCGCGCGCTGTTCCCCGGCATGTGGAGGAAGCAGGAGCAGGCGAACATCGAAAAAGCCGAGGCGCTGCTGGAACGCTTCCTGCTGATCAAAAAGAAGGACGATTACGCCGGCGCGCTTTCCGGCGGCCAACGCAAGCTGCTGGAAATGGCACGAGCGCTGATGTCCGATCCGAAACTGGTCATGCTGGACGAGCCGATGGCCGGCGTGAACCCCGCGCTGAAACAATCGCTGCTCGACCACATCATGGCGTTGCGCGAGGAAGGCACCACAGTGCTGTTCGTCGAACACGACATCAACATGGTGAGACACATCGCCGACTGGGTCACCGTGATGGCGGAAGGCAAGATCGTGGCCGAAGGCCAACCGAAGAGCGTGATGAACGATCCGGCCGTGATCGACGCATACCTGGGCGCCCACGCGAACGTGGACCTGGGCGACGATTCCGTGCTGGAAGACCTGAAGGAGGCCTGAAATGAGCGACATCGCAAGCGTGGCCGACGAGCCGCTGACCCGCGCGCAGATCCACATGGGCGAGCCCGAAGGTGAACCGTTGCTCGACGCGGTCGATTTGGTGACCGGATACATTCCCGGCGTGAACATCCTGAACGGCGCATCCCTGACCCTGCATGAAGGCGAGATCGTCGGCATCATCGGCCCGAACGGCGCAGGCAAATCCACCCTGCTCAAATCATTGTTCGGCCTGGTGCACATCCACTCCGGCAAGCTGCTGCTGAAAGGCGAGGACATCACCAACCTGCGCGCCGACAAACTCGTCTCCCGTGGCGTCGGCTTCGTGCCGCAGACCGAAAACGTCTTCCCCAGCCTGACCATCGCGGAAAACCTGCACATGGGCGCGTTCCAAGCACCGAAACTGTTCAACGAACGCTTCGACTACGTGTGCTCCATCTTCCCCAAACTCGGCCAGCGCAAGAACCAGCTCGCCGGCCAGCTTTCCGGCGGCGAACGTCAGATGGTGGCCATGGCCCGAGCCCTCATGATGAAACCATCCGTCCTCCTGCTCGACGAGCCCTCCGCAGGCCTGTCCCCAATGCTCCAGGACGAGACCTTCATCCGCGTGCGCCAAGTCAACAAAGCCGGCGTATCCGTGGTCATCGTCGAACAGAACGCCCGCCGCTGCCTGCAGATCTGCGACCGCGGCTACGTCCTCGACCAAGGCCGCAACGCCTACTCCGGCAAGGGCCGCGACCTGATGAACGATCCGAAAGTCGTCTCCCTCTACCTGGGCAACCTGGAAGAAGAGGTTCAAGAGGAAGGAAGGTAGGACCCAGGAAATCGCGGAACGGAGCGTATACCGCCTTTCCTTGCCGCTCGACGTACGTTCGTACGCCTTCGGGCTCGGACGGCGGTCTCCGCACGCGTTCCGCGATTTCCCCCTATGATTCAAAATTCTCAATTCCGATTACCGCTGTTGGGACACTGCCCGACAGTGGCTTCGGCATGCCTGAAAACAAGCTCAAAACCTTGTGTTTCCAACAGTTTTCGGGCTTCACCTTCGGTTAACTTCACGCATACACATTCGGTTTCCTCGGCACTTATAGTGCGATTCAAGATGGTCGAGCAACACATCTCGATAATCGTCACCAAGGGTTCGGCAATCAGCGGAGCCAAGAGAGGAAACGGTGATTCAAATGAAGAAGATCAACATGAAGGGCATGAGGAAACTGTCCATCACAGCCACCGCCATGGTGGCCGCCGCAGTCATGGCGCTCGCCGGCTGCGGTTCATCCAACTCGTCCAGTTCATCCAGCAGTTCGGCAAGCACCTCCGGCACCAAAACCAGTAAGTTCGTGCTTGGTGGCCTATGGCCGGAAACCGGCTCACTGGCCTACCTGGCCCCGCCGGAACTGGCCGCCGAAAAACTTGCCGTCAAAGACATCAACGACGCTGGTGGCGTGCTCGGCAACAAAATCACCACCGTCGACGCCGACACCTCCGACGCGGACCACGCCGACCAGAACACCTCCGCCGCCCAATCCGTCCTCAGCAAGAACCCGTCGTTCATCATCGGCCCGGCCTCCAGCTCCGTGGTCAAGAACACCTACAAGTCCATCACCTCGCAAAACATTCCGATGCTGTCGATGGGCGCCACCTCGGCCGGCTTCTCCGGCCTTAGCGACTACTTCTTCCGCACCGTCGCCCCCGATACCGTGCAGGGCGCGGTCATGGGCAACCTGATCGCCCAGGACGGCGTGCAGAAGCTCGCCATCGCGGTCTTCAACGACGAATACGGCACCGGCCTGCGCGACACCATCGCAAAAACCGCATCCGAGGCCGGCGTCAATATCGTCTATGGAGAAAAGGATACCTTCGACCCGACCGAAACGAACTTCTCCTCAATTGCCACCGCCATCAAGGCATCCAATCCGGACGCGACGCTCGTCATCGCCTTCGACCAGACCAAGCCGCTGCTGAAGGCGCTCGCCTCCGCGGGAGTGGACATGCACAAGCTGTACTTCGTCGACGGCAACACCTCCGACTACTCCAGCGAGCTCGACGCGGGCCTGCTCAAGGGCTCGAAGGGCACCATCCCTGGCGTCAACCCGTCTGACGACTTCGTCAAGCGTCTCAAGTCCACCGGCGTCGACCTGAAAAACACCACCACCTACGGTGCTGAAACCTATGACGGCATCATCCTCGCCGCGCTCGCCGCACAGAAGGGCGGCAGTGCCGATGGCAAGACCATCCAGGCCAATATGGCGGCCGTCTCCGGCTCCACCAAGGGCGAGGAATGCGATTCCTACAAGGCTTGCCTCGCGCTGCTGAAGGACGGCAAGGAGATTCAGTACAAGGGCCAGACCTCCATCGGCGCGTTCAACGACGCGCATGATCCGAGCTCGGCTTCCATCGGCGTCTATAAGTACGACGCCGACAACAAGCCGGTCTTCGACCACTCCCAGGAAGGTTCCGTACCGAAGGCATGACGGTCGGTTCGTCCGTGGTGCGGACTGACGTGATGGCCGGACGTGACGGCTGATGGCCAGGCCACGCAACGCAAGGGGCGGTGCGACGCAAGCGAGATGATCGCAAGTGTCGCACCGCCCCTTTTGCGGGCGGAACGCGTGTGGAGTACATGCGGAGCGTGCGTGGAAGATGCGTGGAACGCGTCGTGAAACATACGTCGTTCACGGGTGAAAAAGTGGATTTTTCGGGGGAATTGAAGAGGGGGAGGGCGTCTTTCGTCAATTGATAGTTCATATTGTGCGGACGATTGCAAAGAAACGTTACAGATGCATGTAAAATAACACATAATATCGCGATTTGTAAGGAAACATCCCGACGATGCGGGGGAGAGGTGTTGGGCAATGGTCGGCATGCGTGACGTGGCGAAAGAGGCCGGGGTCTCGCTGAGCACGGTTTCGCTAGTGGTCAACAAGACGGGCTACGTGTCCGACGACATGCGCGCGCGCGTCAAAGCCGCCATGAAAGAGCTCAATTACGTGCCCAACGAGCTGGCACGCAACCTGTACAAGAACCGCACGAACCTGGTCGGCGTGATCGTGCCGACCATCCGCCACCCCTTCTTTGCCACCCTTACCGCGCATCTGCAACGCGAGCTGGCCGCGCAAGGACTGCGCACCATGCTGTGCTCCACCGCCGACGCGGAAAACGGCGAGGTCGAATACGTGGACATGCTGCGCCGTCACATGATGGACGGCATCATCGTCTGCTCGCACACCACCCATCCGAACGATTACTGGACGTCCATCCACCGCCCCATCGTCGCCTTCGACCGTGTGCTGGGCGGCGGCATCGCGTCGATCGGCTCCGACCATGAGCAGGGCGGCCGGCTCATGGCGCACATGCTGGTCAACACCGGCGCGCACCACGTGGTGATGATCGGCGGCCCGCGCGACCAGTTCTTCGATTTGGCGGCGCGCAATGGAGACAGCCCGGACGATTTCGACCTGCACAAGACAACGTTCCCGGCCGTCCGCTACTACCTTACGTTGGAGCAGGAGCTGAAAGCGGCCGGCGTGCGGTACGAGTACGTCGAAGCCGGCAATGTGGAGGATTTCCAAGGGTATAAGAACGCGGTGAATGCTGTGCTCAACAGTATGCCGGTGGACGGCGTCGATGCCGTGGTCAGCTCCGATATCGGTGCCGCGCTTTGCGTGCGCGAAGCGATGCGGAGGCATATTTCGATTCCGCGCGACCTGCAGATCATCGCCTACGACGGCACGTATCTGACCGACCTGGCCGGTATGAAAATGACCGCGGTGGCGCAGAATTTCGACAAAATCGCGCAGGTCGCGGTCGGCAATATCGTTCGTGCGATCGCCAAGGAAGGGGATGCCAAGGCAGATACGACAAGCGCCACGGGACGCAAGCCGTACGAGCCGGACGTGCTGATTCCCGTGACGCGCAAACTGGGCGATACCACGCGCTAAGCGGGCCGTATCGCCCATCATTGGACGGGCCGTTTTACCTGCTAAGCGGGTCGTTTCGCCTTATTCGTAATCGCCGGTCGGACCGATCTTCAACGCGTCCTCGTGCGTGCGGCCCGAATGGATCGCATCGTTGATCGCCTGGATCTCCGCCGCATCCACGGCAAGTGCGCGCCCGTCGATCGCGCTGATCGGAATCGACCATCCGCCGTGCGTCATGTACAGGCTGTCCGCTTCGCGCAGCTCGGCGATCGGCAGCTTCCTGTACTCCGCCTTCTTGCCCTCTTCGAGCGCCCAGGCGAACATTTCGCGCTGTGATGTGCCGTTCAGAATACCGATGCGCGGGTCGGGCGTGACGAACGTATCGCCATAGCGTGCCACAATCGACGAATTCGGGCATTCCATCGTGTAGCCGTCCTCCGTGAACAGAATCGCGTCGCCGACGCCACGGCGGGCGCATTCGCGGTGCACGGCGCAGTTGAACGCGTAGCTCAGCGTCTTCGCGCCGTTGAGCAGCCACGGGGCGCGTGCGGTGATGTCCGACGGGTAGCCGCGCGTCATCGAAGCCATGGTGATCGGCTCCAGCGAATGCAGCGTGCCCTTCGCGTCAAGGAAGATGTAGACGGTCGGCGTGCGGTCGGCCGCCTTGCCCACGCCGGTGTCCGGATCGAGACCACGGGAGACGATGATGCGCAGCATCGGACCGGGTTCCGGATCGTCATACTGGTCGATGACCAGCTGGACCGCGCGGGTGAGCGCGGGAATGTTCGGTTCCGGCATATCCACCAGGCGGGCGGAATTGGCGAGACGCTTCAGATGGTTCTCCAACGAGACCGGGAAACCCTTCCATACCGTGGTCGCTTCGAAAATGCCGTCGCCGCGCAGCGCGCACAAATCGAACGCGTTGATGATGGGGCTTTCCGGATCGACGAAACGAACCAGATCCGCGTCGGGCGCCACGCCTGCGCCTCCGAATAGCGTCTTGCCGTTACCGACTGCCAGAACGATCGAACTCATGGGAACCTCTCTTCCGCGCTCCGCGTCTTTTGATTGCCGCTTTATTGCTGTTGCGCTGTTGTGTTGCGTCAGCGTTCGCGTGCGTCTTCGGCGTCCAACCTAACCGTGGTTTGTTTCCACTTGGCACCGCCAATTTGCAATGCGGAAACATACGCGTCATGAATCGCGCGGCTTCCGTAACGTTCGGCGACCAAGGTGAGGGAAAGCGACTCTGAACGTCCGTTTCTGCGGAATCTGATTTCGGGGTTCGTCGGCAGTTCGTTCGGAAAAGGCCGGACGGCGGCCGACGGGAAAGGTGAGCGCAATGGTGGATGGGATGTCCGATATGGGAACAACCGAACTTGGCGCGGCGAGCACGCCCGAACAGGCGCGCGCCGCGTTCCGTGACGGCCTGGTCCGCCCGACCTGCGGCATCGCGCAAGGCTACGCGCAGGCGAATCTGATGATTCTGCCCAAGGAGCAGGCATTCGATTTTCTGCTGTTCGCGCAGCGCAATCCCAAACCCTGCCCGCTGCTGGAAGTGATGGAGCCGGGCGTCACCGCACTCGTCACCGCGCCGGGCGCCGACATCCGTACCGACGTGCCGTTGTACCGCGTGTGGAAGCGTGGCGAACTGGTAGCCGAAGTGCCCGATATTCGCGAGTATTGGCGATCCGATTTGGTCACGTTTGTGATTGGCTGCAGTTTCACATTCGAGTTTCCGCTGATGGAGGCGGGCGTGCCGGTGCGGCACATCACGGCAGGCCGCAACGTGCCGATGTACGACACGTCGATCGAGTGCCGTTCGGCCGGCGCGTTCCATTCGACGATGGTCGTGTCGATGCGTGGCATTCCGTCTACGCAGGTGGCCGACGCATGCCGGATTTCCGGCTATTACCCGTCCGTGCACGGTGCCCCCGTATGTGTGGGCGACCCGTCCGCGATCGGCATCGACGACATCATGCATCCCGACTATGGCGATGCCCCCGTGTTGGAGCCGGGCGATGTGCCGGTGTTCTGGGCGTGCGGCGTGACCCCGCAGGCCGCGGTGATGGCGTCCAAACCGGAATTCGCGATCACGCACGCGCCGGGGCACATGTTCATCACCAGCAAACGCGATTTGGAATACATGGTGTGAGGCCGAGCGGCAGGTTGCGGGGCGCGGCATGAGATGCGTGCTGCGGCGACTGCGGCAGAAGGAATGTTGCGGCGGCGGAACACTACGACAGCGAAACGACGGAAAGGTGACGGAAGGAATGGAAACGATGGCTGTGCAGGAAACAGACGGAAGGCAGACGGCTATGCGAATCGATATGAACAGCGATATGGGCGAAAGCTTCGGTCGTTGGACGCTCGGCGACGACGAGGCGCTGCTCGACGTGGTTTCCAGCGCGAACGTGGCGTGCGGCTTCCATGCGGGCGACCCGTCCGTCATGCTGAGAACGTTGTCATACGCGGCGTCGCGGGGGGTAATGGTCGGGGCGCATGTGGCGTACCGCGACCTGGCCGGATTCGGGCGCCGCTATGTGGACGAGTCCCCCGACGAGCTCAAGGCGGACGTGATGTACCAGATCGCCGCGTTGGAAGGCATGGCGCGGTCGGTCGGCGCGCAGGTGCGGTACGTGAAACCTCATGGCGCGCTGTACAACCGAATCGTCCGCGACGAATCGCAGGCCGCCGCCGTGGTCGAGGCTATCCGCAGCGTGGACGCATCGCTGGCGATACTGACGCAGCCGGGCGCCGTGGTCGGCCGCCTGGCCGCGCAGGCCGGGCTTCGTGTGTTCCACGAGGCGTTCGCCGACCGCGCGTACAACGTGGACGGCACGCTGGTGTCGCGCCGTTTGCCGGATGCAGTGATCGCCGATCCGGCCGAAGTGGCGGCGCGCGTGCTGCGCATGGTGTGCGAGCATGAGGTGGTGGCAATCGACGGCACCGTGGTGCCGCTCAACGCCGATTCCGTCTGTGTGCATGGCGATTCGCCCTCGGCTGTGGCGATGGCGCGTGCCGTCCGCGCCCGCTTGGAGTCGGAAGGCGTTGCGATACGCGCGTTCGCAGGCGACGCAGCCGCATCGGCCGCGCGGGATTAAGGCGGTGGCGACATGCGATTCCTGACCTGTGGCGCGGACAGCATACTCGTGGAGCTCGCCGATTTGGACGAGACCCTGCGGGTGTTCGCCGCGTTGCAGAGCGCCGTGAAACATGCCATGGAACAAACTGCGGAATCGCCCGAGCGGGCCGCACAGCCGAGCGCGACCTCCGTTTTCGCCGGCGTGAAACAACTCATTCCCGCTGCGCGCACCGTCTACGTCGCCTTCGATCCGCTGCTTTCGTCGCGTGTCGAACTGACCGCCGCGATTCGCGCGCTGAACGTTGCCGCCGACATGGAACGGCATTCCCGAATCGTTGAAATTCCGGTGATTTACGATGGCGAGGATATGGCGGACGTAGCCGACCTGCTGGGCATCTCCGTTGACGAGGTTGTGCGCCGGCATTGCGATACCGCCTGGTCCGTGGCGTTCGTCGGCTTCGCGCCCGGTTTCGCATACCTGACCGGCGGCGACCCGATATTCGATGTGCCACGCCGCAAAGTGCCACGGCTGAGCGTGCCCGCGGGCGCGGTGGGGCTTGCCGGCACGTTTTCCGGCGTGTATCCGCGCGTCAGCTCGGGCGGCTGGCAGTTGCTGGGCCACACGGAAACGCCGATGTGGGACGAGCGGGCCGACCCGCCCGCGCTGTTGCAGCCCGGCGACACCGTGCGTTTTACGCCCGTGCGTGACGCCGTTTCCGGCGGTTCGGCTTCTGTTTCTGCCTCTGTGTCCGATTCCGTTCAAGTTTCGCAGGCGCCAGATTCCATGTCCGTCTCGGCCTCGACTCCGGCTCTCGAAGTCCTCCGCTCGGGCCTGCTCACCACCTTCCAGGATGATGGCCGTGTCGCCGCGAACATGGGCGTGACCGGTTCCGGCGCCGCCGATCGCACGTCTTCCCACTTGGCCAACGCACTGGTCGGCAACCCCGCTAATACCCCCGTATTGGAAATCACCGGTGGTGGCGTGCGCATGCGTGCCATCGGCAGTGTGGTCGTGGCGGTGACGGGCGCTTCGGCGGATGTGACGATTACCGGAAGTCGGCAATCGCAAGATAGTCAAGGCGGCTCAAACGGCACGTTCACCCCAAATTCCCCCGGTGGATGCAGTGGCCGGACCGTCTTGAACGCATCGAACGATGCCGCCGACCGCACCACAATCGCCATGCAACAACCGGTTCTGCTGCGTGACGGGGACGTGCTGTCAATCGCCCCGCCGACCAGCGGCCTGCGCGATTATGTGGCCGTACGCGGCGGTTTCGGCGTCGCGACAACCCTCGGTTCTGCTGCAACGGACACGATGAGCGGCATCGGCCCGCGCCCGATCGCAGCCAAACAGCGGCTCGCCATACGTACCGCGTCCACGGCGTGCGATGCCGGCGTCGGCCTGCCGCAGCCATGGCCGACCGACCTGCCGAAACCCGGCAGACCTACGGATTTATACGTGCGATTGGGACCGCGCGACGACTGGTTCACCGCAGCCGGCCTGTCCGCATTCCTGACGCAAACGTGGACAGTGACCGCGCAGTCGAACCGTGTTGGCCTGCGACTTTCGGGAGCGGCACCCGTGGAACGCACCGACACGCGCGAACTGGCCAGCGAGGCCACGCCATCCGGCGCAATCGAAGTGCCGACCAGCGGACAACCGGTCATTTTTCTGCGCGACCAGCCTGTAACCGGCGGATATCCGGTAATCGCCGTGCTTGAACCGGAATCGTTGGACGTGGCCGGGCAGTTGCCACCAGGCGCATGCGTCCGCTTCCACGTCGTTTCCGCCCATGCCACGTCTACTCCGCAACCTGCGTACCCCACCAAGGAGGTTCGATAATGCCATCCGCATCGACTGCACCATCCTCAACGGCGCTCCCATCCCCGTCGCCATCATTGTCGTCGCCATCGCCCGCAACCCCGAAACTACGGCGCATCCTCATCGCCAACCGTGGCGAAATCGCCATGCGCGTCATCCACGCCTGCCATGACACCGGCCGCATCGCCATCGCCGCCTATGCCGACCCCGACGCGGACGCGCTGTTCGTGCACGCCGCCGACGAGGCCTACGCACTGGGCGGATCCGACGCGCAAAGCACGTATCTCAACATCGCGGCCATCGTGGAAACCGCGCACAAGGCGCATGTCGACGCCGTCCACCCCGGGTACGGTTTCCTTGCCGAAAACGCGGAATTCGCGCAGGCGGTCATCGACGCCGGCATGACGTGGATCGGTCCGCAGCCCGCCACCATCCGCGCGCTCGGCTCGAAAGTCGAAGCGCGCCGCATCGCGGCCGAAGTCGGCGCGCCCATGGCCCCCGGCACCACGGAACCGGTGCACGACCCCGCCGAAGTCATCACGTTCGCCAAGGAACACGGCCTGCCACTGGCCATCAAAGCCGTCTACGGGGGTGGCGGTCGAGGTCTGAAAGTGGTGCACCGGCTGGAAGACGTGCGCGAGGCGTTCGTATCCGCCACGCACGAGGCCGAGCTGGCGTTCGGCAACGGCGACTGCTTCATCGAACGATTCCTCGCCCGCCCGCGCCACGTCGAAGTGCAGATCCTCGGCGACGGCGCGGGCAACGTTGTGGCCGTCGGCACGCGCGACTGCTCGCTGCAGCGCCGCAATCAGAAACTCATCGAAGAGGCACCAGCGCCGTTCCTACCCCCTGAAACCACCCGGGCGCTGGAAGACGCGGCCGTCGCCATCTGCTCCCGTGCGCACTACGAAAGCGCCGGAACCGTTGAGTTTCTGGTCGATCCGGACGGCACGATGTCGTTCATGGAAGTCAACACGCGTATTCAGGTCGAACACCCCGTCACAGAAGAGGTGACCGGCGTCGATCTGGTGGCCGCACAGCTGGCGATCGCCGAAGGCGCGCATGTCACCGACATTCCCGGCTTGGAACACGGCACCCCCGTTCCGCATGGGCATGCGATCGAGTTCCGCATCAACGCGGAGGGTCCATCCCTTGGTTTCGTACCGTTCCCCGGCATCGTCGAGCGGCTGAACGTGCCGACCGGACCGGGCATCCGCTTCGATTCCGGCGTTGCGCAAGGCGGCGCGATTCCGGGGCAGTTCGATTCGATGATCGCCAAACTGATCGTCTCCGCGCCGTCGCGTTCGGCCTGTCTGACGCGCGCCCGCCACGCATTGGATGAGCTGGCGATTGCCGGCGTGCCAACGGTCCGCAAATTCGACCAGGCCGTGCTCGAACAGCCAGCTTTCGTGGCGACGGACGGCGATTTCGGCGTCTACACGCGCTGGATCGAAGAGGAATTCCTGCCTTCCGTGGACGTGCGCACGCTGGCCGACGGCAAACCGGGTCGCCGGGCCGCAGCGCCCGAACCGGTGGAAAGCTGGGTCGAGGTCGATGGCAAACGCGTGCGATTGGGCCTGCCCGCTTCGCTCGCCTCCGTCGCCGCGCTGGGCGCGGGGCTGGCCGGATTGGCTGGAGCCGGCGCAACGGGGGACCCTGCCCTCACGTCCGATTCTGGCGAATCGGTCATCCAAGCCCTGCTGAACGCCTATCAAAAGTCCGTTCCAGCAGGATCGGGCACGCAGACCGCCGCAAACTCGGATATCGCAAGCACCCAAGACACCCCTATCGAATCGACCATCACCGGCACGGTCGTCCGCTGGCTCGCCGATGACGGCGCGCACGTTGAGGAAAACGAGCCGATCGTCGTACTCGAGGCGATGAAGATGGAAACCGAAATCACCGCCCCCGTTGCCGGCATACTGCACCGATCGGCGCAGGTCGGCGACACCGCGCAATACGGCGACCCCCTCGGCGCCATCGGTTAACGCGGCGGCCGGCTGACACGGCTGCCGGCCGTCGGATGAACCGCACGCCCCTTACGCGCAACGCATCGCAATCGCAAAAACAAAACCCAGACCACGGAAGGAACGCAACATGAGCATGCTGGATTGGCGGTATTATCCGAAAATCGCGCGTATCGCACGCATGGCGGGAGCCGACGTCGGACGCGGTTCCGAAACGTTGATGACGTATTCGCGCGGCGATTTGTTCCGAGCCGCACGCCACTTGTCGGGCAGCAAGGAAGGTCGGCCCGCCCGCGCGCTGGTGGTCACCGGCTTCTACATTCCGAAGGCCGCGCAACCCGCTGCGGAAACGGACGGCCCGTTGGGTGCGCTGGAAGTATGCATGGCATTGCGTGCGATTGGCGGCGACGCATGGCTGGTCAGCGACGAATGCTGCGCGCCGGTGATTCGCCCGTCCGCATTGGGTTTCCTGCCGGACGACCACGTGCTGATCGCGCCGAATGCCAATCCCAAGGGCGGTTTTGACGCCTGGCTCAACGGCGTCATCGACCTTGCCAAAACCGAACATATCGATACGCTCGTCTACATCGAACGCGTCGGCCCGGCGCGCGACGGCAGCCCGCACAACATGCGCGGCATCGACATCACCGAATGGACCGCGCCGCTGAGCCAGCTCACGCTGCTCGGCCTGCACACGATCGGCGTGGGCGACGGCGGCAACGAGATCGGCATGGGCCGTGTGGAGGACTACGCCATCGAAGGGGTGGTCGACCACGGCGAGAACATCGCCTGCACGGTGCCGACCGACCAGCTGGTGGTGGCCGGCACGTCGAATTGGGGCGCGCACGCGCTTGTCTGTGCGATGCGCGCGTTGGGCAGCAACGCCGTCGACCCGTATCTTGAGCCGACGTGGCAGGAGCGCGTGCTGGACGTGATCGTCGAATACGGCGGCCTCGACGGCGTGCATATGACGAACGTGGCGACCGTCGACGGCCTCGAACCCGACCGTTACTTTAAGCAGGTCGGCCAGCTTACGGACTGCGCCCGCAGCTGAAGTCCTGTGCCCAAGGCTGAGGGCCCTGCGCTCGCGGCTGCCCCCGCATGTCCGTCGCTTTCGAATCGGGCGCCGGAGACATGCGCCGCGATTCGGCCGAAAGCCGGTTCGACACGCCCGAACACCGGTTGCGGTTTTGGTGTCGAGCCCCATTTTGCGGTAATATCGAACCGGTTCGACACAACCGTGGGAATGGCCGTAAGGACTCCCGCAAAGAATCTCGCAACGACTTTTTGGAACCGAAGGAGGCTCCATGAAAAACAAGGTGCAGCTCATCACTTACGCCGACCGCCTTGGCGACGGCACCATCAAGTCGATGACCGACATTCTGCGCACCCGCTTCGACGGCGTGTACGACGGCGTTCACATCCTGCCGTTCTTCACCCCGTTCGACGGCGCCGACGCGGGCTTCGACCCGATCGACCACACCAAGGTCGACGAACGTCTCGGCAGCTGGGACGACGTCGCCGAACTCTCCAAGACCCACGACATCATGGTCGACGCCATCGTCAACCACATGAGCTGGGAATCCAAGCAGTTCCAAGACGTGCTGGCCAAGGGCGAGGAGTCCGAATACTATCCGATGTTCCTCACCATGAGCTCCGTGTTCCCGAACGGCGCCACCGAAGAGGATCTGGCCGGCATCTACCGTCCGCGTCCGGGCCTGCCGTTCACCCACTACAAGTTCGCCGGCAAGACGCGCTTGGTCTGGGTGAGCTTCACCCCGCAGCAGGTGGACATCGACACCGATTCCGACAAGGGTTGGGAATACCTCATGTCGATTTTCGACCAGATGGCCGCCTCCCACGTCAGCTACATCCGCCTCGACGCCGTCGGCTATGGCGCCAAGGAGGCCGGCACCAGCTGCTTCATGACCCCGAAGACCTTCAAGCTGATCTCCCGTCTGCGTGAGGAAGGCGTCAAGCGCGGTCTGGAAATCCTCATCGAAGTGCACTCCTACTACAAGAAGCAGGTCGAAATCGCATCCAAGGTGGACCGCGTCTACGACTTCGCCCTGCCTCCGCTGCTGCTGCACGCGCTGAGCACCGGCCACGTCGAGCCCGTCGCCCACTGGACCGACATACGCCCGAACAACGCCGTCACCGTGCTCGACACGCACGACGGCATCGGCGTGATCGACATCGGCTCCGACCAGCTCGACCGCTCGCTCAAGGGTCTCGTGCCGGATGAGGACGTGGACAACCTCGTCAACACCATCCACGCCAACACCCACGGCGAATCCCAGGCAGCCACTGGCGCCGCCGCATCCAATCTCGACCTCTACCAGGTCAACAGCACCTACTATTCGGCGCTCGGGTGCAACGACCAGCACTACATCGCCGCCCGCGCGGTGCAGTTCTTCCTGCCCGGCGTGCCGCAGGTCTACTATGTCGGCGCGCTCGCCGGCAGGAACGACATGGAGCTGCTGCGCAAGACCAACAACGGCCGCGACATCAATCGTCACTACTACTCCACCGCGGAAATCGACGAGAATCTCAAGCGTCCGGTCGTTAAGGCCCTGAACGCGCTCGCGAAGTTCCGCAACGAGCTCGACGCGTTCGACGGCACGTTCTCGTACACCACCGATGACGACACGTCCATCAGCTTCACCTGGCGCGGCGAAACCAGCCAGGCCACGCTGACGTTCGAGCCGAAGCGCGGTCTCGGTGTGGACAACACTACGCCGGTCGCCATGTTGGAATGGGAGGATTCCGCGGGAGACCACCGTTCGGACGATCTGATCGCCAATCCGCCTGTCGTCGCCTGACGGAAAATTTCTTGCGATTACGTATTTTCTTGCGATTACGTACGGCCTTGCGATTGCGTTCCACCTTGCGGTCGCGCACCCGGTCCGTCGCACCCGGTCCGTCGGGCGGACGGCAGTGGCCGCACGTGTTGGTATCGTAAGTTGCGTTGAAGAATCGCCCGAATGCGCTGAAGCAATGCGTCCGGGCGATTTTCGTATGTGTCGCTCGTAGCGGGCGGGCGCATGCGTGGAGTATCGAAGCACATGAAACGCGACAAGCAGAAAACGCGATAAGCCAAGAAAACAGCAGATATGACCGAAGACAATCAGAATAACGAATTCAAACCGCAGCCGCTGCCCGGCCAGGTGTTCATCCGCCCGGGCATCGACGATCGCCCCGATTATGAGAAGACCCTGACTCCCGAAGCGAAGGCGGCCATGCGCCGGCTGTCGGTGCAGCAGCATCCGCGTATTCCGGAAGCGTCCAACGAGCGTCCGGAAACCCAGGCCGCGCGCATCGCATCGGAAGGTGGAGCGCCCCTAACCGCGGCCGCGCATCTTGACGTGGCTGTGCCGAACCTCGAATCGTCCTTCCTCGACCTGCGCGACCCGATGACCGCTCCGGACGGCACCAAGCCGACCGCAATGCAGGCCAACCGGCTCGTTGCGGGTTTTGCGCTTGGCTCAATGCTGCTGTCTGCTCCGATGGCGGCGTTCAACACGGTGCTCATTCCGCAAACCGTCAGCCGTTTGTCGGGAATCAACCGCGTCACGGATTTGGCGATGCTCGTCATCGCAGGTGCCATCATGACGTTCCTGCTGAACGCATGCATCGCCGTCGGTTCCGACCATTCCTACTGCCGGTTCGGGCGCCGTACGCCATGGATCGCCAGCGGCAGCGTATTGGCGGCTATCTGCATGGCGATTCTTTCCGCATGCGATTTTCTCCCGTGGGCCGTGTTCTTCTGGCTGGCCACGCAGGCCGCGTATGCGATGGCGGCCATACCGTTCGCCGCCGCGTTCGGCGAACGTGTGCCTGACAAGTTCCGCGACCGCGCCGATTCGTGGCACGGCAAGGGGCTGGCGCTTGGCCAGCTGGTCGGCGTCGCCGTGGCTGTTGCGCTGACGCCGCAGGCCGGTGGCGAAGGTTGGGATGGCACTACGGGTTTCGCGATGCTGGTATTCGCGGGTTGGCTTGCCGTCGCGGCCGTCGTTACGCTGTTGGTACTGCCGTTCGAAGGGGCCAGCAGCTACCTGCCGCGTAGGGATGTTGAGAAAGGCGATTTCTTCTCGCAATACCGTCCGCCGCAGAACGCGCCGAAGTTTTCTGTGGCATTCGCGGCCCGCATGTTCGCCGTTGCGGCCACAGCCGGAATCGCCGTATATCAGTGGTATCTGGCGCCGAATATCGTCGGCAATACCGATGAGGCCGGTTTGTTCGGCATTGCCGGTGCCGGATCGGTGGTTGTGGTCATGGCCCTCTGCACGTTTGTCGGTGCTTTGATTGCGGCGTTGCTGCTTGGCCGCATCGTCAGCCTGTTCGGCGATCTGCGTATTCCGGCCGTCGCGTCCGCCGTGTTGTTCATGGTCGCTGCGCTGCTGCCGTTGCTGATGGACGACGGTTTCCTGGCGGTTGCGCTGTACGCCCTGCTTGCCGGCTTCGCATACGTGGTGTTCGATGGCGCCAGCCAAAGCTTGGATCTTGCGATGCTGCCGGATGTGCGTTCCGTGGGCCGATCGCTTGCCGCTTATAGTCTGGCCAATACGTTCGGCACGATACTGGGCGTCGCTGCCTGCGCCGCGGTGATTGTGGCGACCGGTGCCACCGTGCTGATCTTCGCTGTCGCCACTGTTTCGATGCTGTTGGCGGGTCTGCTGACATTGCGGTTGAAATCGCAACAATGACGGCGACTATGACAGTGCTAGATCGCCAATGATTGGAAAATAAAGCGAAACGGCGCGTCCACATAGTGAACCTTTAGTGGATAGGGGAGATGGACGCGCCTATGTTTACGGCTTAGTTCGAGCGGAAATCCCGCCCGGGGAAATGACTTTGCGAAAGGAGGTTCGCCACGATGAACGGAATGGTCGCACACGTACTGCTGTCCGCACGAATTATTATTCCGCTTTCGTTGGCGGACTGATTCGAGCATTGCGGCTTCAATCCCTCGCCAACGAAGGCAGGGTTTGAGGCGCGCGTAACACACACGTTGATGGCCCTGCATGATGCGGGGCCATTTTTGTTGCAGCCCACAAGGCAGACGCAGCGAAAACCTTTTGAAGCCGGCCGGCATAGCGCACAACAGAAAACAGAAAAACTACAAACAACATCGTTATCGGCGGAAGTTGGGAACCGGTAACAGGACGTACAGGGAGTACATCAATGAGTACAGTCGAAGCGGCCGCTGGCAAAGCGCAGGCGATGGTCCGCGATTCGGTCAAAACCGTGATCGCAGCATCCATGGTCGGCACCGCCATCGAGTTCTACGACTTTTACGCATACGGCACCGCCGCTGCGAATTATTTCCCGAAGGTGTTCTTCGGAGACACCACCAATCCGACCGTCGCGCTGCTGGCCAGCCTGCTGACCTTCGCCATCGCGTTCATCGCCCGTCCGCTGGGCTCGTTGGTGTTCGGCCACTTCGGCGACCGTATGGGCCGCAAGACCACGCTGGTGGTCTCCCTGCTCACCATGGGCATTGCCACCTTCCTGATCGGCTGCCTGCCGACCTACAACCAATGGGGTGTCGCGGCCGTCGCCGTGCTGTGCCTATGCCGCTTCGTGCAGGGCATCGGCCTTGGCGGCGAATGGTCCGGCGCCGCGTTGGTGGCCACCGAGAACGCTCCGGAAGACAAGCGCGCGCTGTACGGCTCCTTCCCGGAGCTGGGCGCCCCGATCGGCTTCTTCCTGTCGAACGGCACCTACTTCCTGCTGGAGACCTTCAACGACAATGACGCGATGCTTGCCTGGGGCTGGCGCGTGCCGTTCCTGCTGTCCTCCATCCTCGTGATCGTCGGCCTCGTCGTCCGCGTCCAGATGGAGGAGACCCCGATCTTCCGTATGGCCCAGGAGCAGAAGAAGGTCGTCAAGTCCCCGCTTACCGAAGTGTTCAAGAAGAGCTGGAAGGAAGTCATCCAAGCCACGTTCCTGGTGGCCGTCACCTACACGCTGTTCTACACGCTGGCAACCTGGTCCCTCGCTTGGGGCACCAAGACCGTCGAGCAGGGTGGTGGCAACCTGGGCTTCACCAACCAGGAGTATCTGCTGATGCTGATGATCGCCGTCTGCGTGTTCGCCGCGTTCATCGTGATCTCCTGCGTGAACGCCGACAAGTTCGGCCGCAAGCGCGTGATCATCATCTCCTCCTGCTGCCTTATCGCGTTCGCCCTGCTGTTCCCGTTCCTGCTTGACCCGGCGGTCGTCGGTCAGCGCAACTTCGCCACCAACCTGCTGTTCCTGTGCATCGGCTTCGCTCTGATGGGTACCGCGTTCGGTCCGATCGGCGCCTTCCTGCCGGAACTGTTCGACGCGAACGTGCGTTACTCCGGCTCCGGCATTGGCTACAACCTGGCTGCCATCGTCGGCGCGGCCTTCGTGCCGACCATCGCCACTTGGCTGTCCCATCATTGGGGCGTGCATTCCGTGGGCCTGTACCTCGGTGTGATGGCCTTGTGCTGCCTCATCGCGGTGTTGAGCTGCAAGGAAACGAAGAACGTCGACTTCACCAAGTGACGCCGACCGGCTTGCCGGGCTGCTTCGCTTGGGGTGGCTCGGAGCCTTAGAAAAAACGTTTGACGTGAATATAGTCACTATGTGAACGCCAACAGACATCATAAAGAAAGCGGTACTAGAACAGTTCCGCAGGAGAGGCGGAGTGGTTCCTCGGACACAATCCGGGGGGAGCAACATCCTAGGAATCACTCGCCGTGATAACAACCGAAAAAAGAATAGAAAATAGCGAGTTTGTTCGGAAAAAGCAAGTTCCGAATCGCAAAAAACAATAAAGGAGCGCCAATTATGGCAGCAACTATCTGGTACGAAAAGGACGCCGATCTGTCCGTGTTCGATGGCAAGAAGGTGGCCATCCTCGGTTACGGTTCCCAGGGCCACGCCCATGCGCTGAACCTGCGCGATTCCGGCGT
>OHVJ01000064.1_pt1 | contig 53703 bp, 40 predicted proteins | sample 1579471 | NCBI WGS metagenome assembly OHVJ01 (sample SAMEA3882532, study PRJEB24775) | human gut metagenome | biome: human-associated habitat; feature: intestine environment; material: feces | place: Netherlands | collected 2009/2010 | reverse complement strand
TGATGGTGGTGCGCACGAAGGCGGGGCCCTTGCCCGGCTTGACGTGCTGGAACTTGATGACGGTCCACAGCTGGCCATCGAGGTTCAGAACAGAACCGTTCTTGATGTCATTGGTAGTCTGTGCCAAATTAACTCACCTATTTCTTCATCTGACGGAAAAGCTTACAAAAAGCCTTGCTCATTATGCCACGGCGTGCATACTTTGGAGCATTGCCCTTCCATATATAAAGAAACCTCCCTCGGATTCGCATCCTTGGGAGGTTTCTTTAAAACGCTAGTTCAAGCGTGTCTTGATGTCAGGTAGAAACTACTCGATGATCTTGGTGACACGGCCCGAGCCGACGGTGTGGCCGCCTTCACGCACTGCGAAGGTCAGGCCCTCTTCCATAGCGATCGGCTGGATCAGCTCAACGCCGAAGGTAGCGTGATCGCCCGGCTGCACCATCTCAACGCCTTCCGGCAGGGTGATGACGCCGGTGACGTCGGTGGTACGGAAGTAGAACTGCGGACGGTAGTTGGAGAAGAACGGCGAGTGACGGCCGCCTTCGTCCTTGGTCAGCACGTAGACTTCGCCCTCGAACTTGGTGTGCGGGGTCACGGAGCCCGGAGCAGCCAGAACCTGGCCACGCTCGACCTGGTCACGGTTGATGCCGCGGAGCAGCAGACCGGTGTTGTCGCCAGCCTCGCACTCGTCCATCTGCTTGTGGAAGGTCTCGATGGAGGTGACGGTGGTGGTCTGGGTCGGACGGATGCCGACGATCTCGACGTTGGAGTTGACCGGGAGCTTACCACGCTCGACACGGCCGGTCACCACGGTGCCACGGCCGGAGATGGTGAAGACATCTTCGATCGGCATCAGGAACGGCTTGTCCAGATCGTGGACCGGGGTCGGGATGTAGTCATCGACGGCGTCCATGAGCTTCTTGATCTGCTCAACCCACTTCTCGTGGTCCGGAGCGTCATCGTGCAGTGCGCCGTAAGCGGACACGTGGATGACCGGGCAATCGCGATCGAAGCCGTTTTCGTCGAGGAGGTCACGGACCTCTTCCTCAACGAGCTCGATGAGCTCGTCGTCGTCGACCATATCGCACTTGTTCAGAGCGACGAGGATCTTCGGGACGCCCACCTGACGAGCGAGCAGCACGTGCTCGCGGGTCTGAGCCATCGGGCCGTCGGTGGCGGCCACAACGAGGATGGCGCCATCCATCTGAGCGGCGCCGGTGATCATGTTCTTCACGAAGTCGGCGTGGCCCGGGCAGTCGACGTGAGCGTAGTGACGCTTCTCGGTCTGGTACTCGATGTGGGCGATGTTGATGGTGATACCGCGGGCGGCCTCTTCCGGAGCGGAATCGATCTGGTTGAAGTCGTACTCCGGGTTGACATCCGGGTACTCCTCGTGCAGCACCTTGGAGATGGCTGCAGTCAGGGTGGTCTTGCCGTGATCGACGTGGCCGATGGTACCAATGTTAACGTGCGGCTTAGTACGCTCGTACTTTTCCTTTGCCATGTGTTTGTCCTCCTGGACGTCTCGTAGTAAGCCTTGAACTCACTTCAAGGCACTCGCTACATTTTACTGGGTTTGACGGGTTTGTGCCACTTTGGAGCCCGAACCCAGTCAGCGCTACAAAATACTAGCGCTGACTGGAGACAGTTTCCACTTCAGTGGCAGCGCGTGTCACTCGCCGCGCTGGGCCTTGATGATCTCCTCGGAGACGTTCTTCGGAACCTCAGCGTAGGAGTCCATCTGCATGGTGAACATTGCGCGGCCCTGGGTCTTGGAGCGAAGATCGCCGATGTAGCCGAACATCTCGGACAGCGGGACCTTGGCGTCGATGACCTTGACACCGGTGGAGTCGGTCATGGACTGGATGGAACCACGACGTGCGTTGATGTCGCCCATCACATCGCCCATGTACTCTTCCGGAGTACGCACTTCCACGGCCATGATCGGCTCGAGGATGACCGGCTTGGCCTTCGGGGCAGCTTCCTTGAAGCACATGGAACCTGCGATCTTGAAGGCCATTTCGGAGGAATCGACGTCGTGGACCTGGCCGTCGGTGACGGTAGCCTTGACGCCAACCACCGGGAAGCCGGCGAGGATGCCGGATTCCATGGCTTCCTGCACGCCAGCATCGATGGAAGGAATGAATTCCTTGGTGATGTGGCCGCCGGTGACTTCGTTGACGAACTCGTAGGTCTCGCCGTTCTCGGTGTCGAGCGGCTCGAAGTTCATCAGGACCTTTGCGAACTGGCCGGAACCACCGGTCTGCTTCTTGTGCGTGTATTCCTGGTTCATGACGGCCTTGCGGATCGTCTCGCGGTATGCAACCTGCGGGTTACCGACGTTGCACTCCACCTTGAATTCACGACGCATACGGTCGACGATGATGTCGAGCTGCAGCTCGCCCATGCCGGAGATCAGGGTCTGGCCGGACTCTTCGTCGGTCTTCACCTGGAAGGTCGGATCCTCGTCGGACAGCTTCGCCAGAGCGATGCTCATCTTCTCCTGGTCGGCCTTGGTCTTCGGCTCCACGGCCACCTCGATCACAGGATCCGGGAAGGTCATGGATTCGAGGGAGATCGGGGACTTCTCGTCGCACAGGGTATCACCGGTGGTGACGTTCTTCAGACCCACGAAGGTGTAGATGTTGCCGGCTTCGGCGGCATCCACCGGGTTCTCCTTGTCGGCGTGCATCTGGAAGATCTTGCCGACGCGTTCCTTCTTCTCCTTGGTGGAGTCGAGGACGGTGTCGCCCGGCTTGACGGAACCGGAGTACACGCGCACGAACACGAGCTTGCCGTAGAACGGGTGGGTGGAGATCTTGAAGACCAGTGCGGAGAACGGATCATCGGTGGTCGGCTTGCGGTCGATCTCGATGGACTCGTCCTGCGGGTCGAAGCCGACGATGGACGGAACGTCCTCCGGGCTCGGCAGGTAGTCGACGACGGCGTCCAGCATCGGCTGCACACCCTTGTCCTTGAAGGCGGAGCCGCAGAGCACCGGGTAGGCCTCACGGTTGATGGTGAGCTTGCGGATGCCGGCGCGGATCTCGTCCTCGGTCAGTTCGCCGGACTCGAGGTACTTCTCAAGCAGCTCCTCGTCGGACTCGGCGACCTGGTCGAGCAGCTCGGAACGATACTGCTCAGCCTTGTCCTGCAGGTCGGCCGGGATGTCGGTGGTGTCGTAGTGGGCACCCAGATCGCCGGAAACGTCGTTCCAGACGTAGGCCTTCATGCGGATAAGGTCGACGACGCCGGCGAAGTCGTTCTCAGCGCCGATCGGCAGCTGGACGACCAGCGGGGTCGCGCCCAGCTTGGTCTTGATGGTGTCGACGGAGTAGTAGAAGTCAGCGCCGAGCTTATCCATCTTGTTGATGAAGCAGATACGCGGAACGCCGTACTTGTCAGCCTGACGCCACACGGTCTCGGACTGCGGCTCCACGCCTTCCTTACCATCGAACACGGCGACAGCACCATCGAGCACACGCAGGGAGCGCTCCACCTCGGCCGTGAAGTCCACGTGGCCAGGGGTATCGATGATGTTGATCTGGAACTTCTGCTTCTCGTCATGGGTCTGACGGTTCCAGAAGCAGGTGGTAGCAGCGGACTGAATGGTGATGCCGCGCTCCTGCTCCTGAGCCATGAAGTCCATCGTCGAGGCGCCATCGTGGGTCTCGCCGATCTTGTAGTTCTTACCGGTGTAGAACAGAATACGCTCGGTGGTAGTGGTCTTACCGGCATCGATGTGAGCCATGATGCCGATGTTACGGATCTGGTTGAGATCATTGAGCACGTCTAGTGCCATGATTGTTCCTTAACTCTCGTTCTCGACTAATTACCAGCGGTAATGAGCGAAGGCCTTGTTGGCCTCTGCCATCTTATGAGTATCCTCGCGGCGCTTGACAGAAGCACCGAGGCCGTTGGAGGCATCGAGGATTTCGTTGGCCAGACGCTCAGCCATGGTCTTCTCGCGACGGGCGCGGGAGAAGTCGGTGAGCCAGCGCAGAGACAGCGTGTTGGCGCGGCCCGGCTTCACTTCGACCGGGACCTGGTAGGTAGCGCCACCGACACGGCGGGAGCGAACCTCGAGGGACGGACGGATGTTGTCCAGAGCACGCTTGAGAACGGCGACCGGCTCCTGGTCGGTCTTCTCCTTGACCATGTCGAGAGCGCTGTAGACGATGTCCTCGGCGATCGACTTCTTGCCATCAAGCAGAATCTTGTTGATGAGCTGTGCCACAACGGTGGAACCGTAGATCGGATCCGGCAGCAGCTGATGCTTCTTGGAAGGTCCTTTACGTGACATATCTCTTACTTCGCCTTCTTTGCTCCGTACAGGGAACGACCCTGCTTGCGATCCTTCACACCCTGGGTATCGAGGGCGCCACGAACGATGTGGTAACGAACACCCGGCAGATCCTTGACACGGCCACCGCGAACGAGCACGATGGAGTGCTCCTGCAGGTTGTGGCCTTCGCCCGGGATGTATGCGGTGACTTCCACACCGGAGCTCAGGCGCACACGGGCGACCTTACGCAGTGCCGAGTTCGGCTTCTTCGGGGTGGTGGTGTAAACACGGGTGCACACGCCACGACGCAGCGGGCTTCCCTTCAGTGCCAAAGTCTTGGACTTCTTCGGCTTTGCCTGACGTCCCTTACGGACGAGCTGTTCAATAGTAGGCAACTTGAATTCTCCGATTCAGTGGTTTCTCTTGTTTTCGTGTGACCGCCGCACTGCACCCACACTCCACGACACTGAATCGTAAAGATAGCCACAGTCCACCGGCCCGATGGCCCGTCCCTCTCTCACCGCCGCATTGCTGCGCGTGATGCAATCGAGTTCCGGGATATCCCAACCCACACGCCTGTTACATAAGGCATGCCGTTGGCACACACGAATTACCAGTATACAGGTCTGCCGGACAATGCTGGATAATCGTGTCGCGACAGCAACGGCCGTTATACGAAGAGTGGCTCCGACGCCATCCTGGCATCGGAGCCACTCTCCCACGCGCCACCTTGCGCGCATCGCTTCAAACCTCTGAGTCTTTTCATAACCCCATGCGGCCCGGCGCCCTCGCCGTACTGCCTATGCCGCCATCTCGAATCGCTATATTCGGTTGTTCTTCAGTTATATCTTGAAGGCGTTGCGCATGGGCCTCACGGCCATCGGCGCCTCATTGCGACCTGACGAATTCTCGACCGATCTGCAACTCCGGCCTTCACCTTTAGTATACCGCAAACGAACATATGACACGGGGCAAAACACCCCTAAATCCCAATATTTTCAATACTTAACCGAACTTCAGCGCAAAGCAACACAATCTAACATCGCCATGGAAAAACAGGTCAAAACAGAACAGCCTCTGAACCGTTCTGTACGGTTCAGAGGCTGCCTGACCGATGCCACGAATCACATTCAGGCGTTGACCGTTTCCTCGGACTCATCCTTGACGGCGTCCCCGGCTTCCGAAGCCTTGGCCGCGGAACCCTTCTCGCCATTGTCGGAATCCGGGTGGATCTGATGCTTGTCATCGTGCTCGCGCCACCAGCTGGACAGCACCGAACCGGAGATGTTGTGCCATACGCTGAAGAAGGTGGACGGCACGGCGGCAAGCGGGTTGGACGCGAAGGAGCTCAGGGCCAGCGTGGCGCCCAAAGCGGAATCCTGCATGCCGACCTCGAAGGTGATGGCCTTCTGCTGCGCGTAGCGGAAGCCCTTCGGATACACCTTGTACATGAGCTTGGAGAAGCCGAAGCCCAGCGCGTAGCCGCACAGGTTGTGCAGGATGACCACCGGGATGGCAAGCAGCGAGGATGCCACGAACAGCTTCGAACCATTGGCTGCGACCACGACGCCGATGATGAGCAGGATGGCGACCTGGGACACGATCGGCAGCGCCACCGTGACCTTCTCGATCTTCTCCTTGAAGATGGCGTGGCAGATCACACCGAGCGCGATCGGGAACAGCACCACCTTGACCGCGTTGAGGAACAGGGACTCGACCGGCACGGTCACATACTGGGAGGCGAGCCACTGCATCAGCAGAGGAATCATGAACGGCGCGCACAGCGTGGACAGGATGCCGATGGACACGTCAAGCGCCACGTCGCCACGGCTCAGATAGCTCATCACGTTGGATGAGGTGCCGGACGGGCAGCAGCCGACCAGAATCACGCCCACGGCAAGCGGGCCGTCGAGACGGAAGATCCAGCACAGCAGCACGGCCACCAACGGCATGATCACGAAGTGGGCCACCGTGCCGACGACGACCATCAGCGGCTGGGTGAGGATACGTTTGAAATCGTCGAGCGTCAGCGTCAGGCCCATGCCGAACAGCACGATGCCCAGGAAGTATCCGGTGTAGGACTTGCCCCACAGGCTGGTTTGCGGCACGAAGTAGTTGAACACGGCCCATACGATCACGATCACGGTGAACCATTTGGTGAGCCAATCACCAAACGCCTTGATCTTCTGCATTATCGTTTCCTCTTTTCTCAATCACGTTTCCATGGAAGTCATTTCCGGGGAAAACAAAACGGGACCGACTTTCCGCCGACCCCGTCGTGACATCTTCCGTTGGAATTGCCTACAAATTAGGCACCCACCCATCAAGTGCGTAACATTCCGTTCACATAATGAACATCACTTGACGGCCGGAAGCGCAACACGCCGACGCGCGCACATCCAAAAAATCGTGTATAGTATCCATTCGTTGCGCTTCCGCATGGAAGTGAGAACATGGTGGCTATAGCTCAGTTGGTAGAGCATCTGATTGTGGTTCAGAAGGTCGCGCGTTCGAGCCGCGTTAGCCACCCCGGTGAAACCTCGGAAGAAATTCCGAGGTTTTTTGCTATCCGCGGCGGCCGAACGCGCGGAACCAGACTTTCCCGATCGCAAGCAACCCACAACAAAAGGAACGACCATGCTGTCTTTCGAAAACGACTACTCCTGCGCCGCGACGCCGGAAATCATCGCCCGTCTCGCCGAAACCGCGACCAACCAGTATCCCGGCTACGGCACCGACGACGTCTGCGAAAGCGCCAAAGCCAAAATCCGCGAGGCCTGCGCATGCCCGGACGCCGAAATCTTCTTCCTCGTCGGCGGCACTCAGACCAACCAGGTCGTCATCGACGCCATCACCCCACCGTATGCGGGCGTGGTGGCGGCCACCACCGGACATGTGAACGTGCATGAGGCGGGCGCTATCGAATTCACCGGCCACAAAGTGCTCACGCTCCCCCACCATGACGGCAAAATCGACGCGGATGAACTCGACGAATACTGCGCCACGTTCTACGCGGACGGCAACTACACGCATATGGTGTTCCCCGGCTGCGTGTACATTTCGCAGGCCACCGAATACGGCACGCTGTACACGCTGGCCGAGCTCGAGGCGATCCGCAAGATCTGCACGAAGTACGACATGCCGTTGTTCATCGACGGCGCGCGTCTCGGCTACGCGCTGACCGCCTCCGGCAACGACGTGACGATCGAGGACATCGCGCGTCTCGCCGACGTGTTCTATATCGGCGGCACCAAGGTGGGCGCGATGTTCGGAGAGGCCGTGGTGTTCACGCACGGCAACATGCCGAAGCATTTCGTGACGATCGTCAAGCAGCATGGCGCGCTGCTGGCCAAGGGATGGCTGCTGGGACTGCAGTTCGACACGTTGTTCACCGACGGCCTGTACCTGCGCATCGCCCGCCACGCCAACGATGCCGCGGACCGTATCCGCAAGGTGCTGGTGGAACGTGGCTACACGCTGACTTTCGATGCGCCGACCAACCAGATCTTCGTCACGCTCGACAACGAGACCTCCGAACGTCTGCAACGCGACGTCCGTCTCGGCTTCACGGAAAAGGCGGACGACACGCATACCGTGATGCGCATCTGCACCAGCTGGGCCACGACCGACAAGCAGGTGGACGAGCTGGTCGCACTGCTGTAAAAGACAGTCCGCAAAACAAGGAAAGCCGGGAAATCGCTCCCGGCTTTTCGCTTATGTATAACGATTGTATTGCGATTGCGGCAGGCGCCATTCAGCGACGGTTATCGGCGATCGCCTCACGTTCCATCGCGACGAACTTACGTACGGACGATTCCACCGAATAATTGGTTTTCGTATGTTTGGCGTAGGTGCCGCCCCACTTGGCGAGCTGCGCCGGATGGTCGATCCACCAGTCGATACGACGGGCCAGCGCGTCCACATCGTCCACGGGGAACAACGATTCGTCCAGCAGCGCGAACTGGCCGGCCGCGCTCAGCGACGACGAGGCAATCACCGGCACCAGACCGGCGGCCATGCCTTCGATGACACTCACCGATTCGAGATCGGCGATCGACGGATGCACCAGCAGATCGCCGGAACGCAGCAACGCCGGCATGTCGGCATTCCGGTGGAATCCGATCGAAGCCGGACGAGACAACAGCCGTCCGGCCATACGCTGCAACCTCTTCTTAAGCGGCCCGGTGCCGGCGATCACCAATTCGATGTCCTGCGCGTGACGGCAGCGGGCGATCGCCCGGATCAACGCGACATGGTTCTTCTCATTGGTCAGTCGTCCCGACGCGACGATACGGAACGGCACCGGCGACGGCTCGTCCGCCTTGCGCTGCCGCTTCGGCGTGAACCGCGATTCGTAGCCGTTGGAGATGACATGCAGCTTCGACTTGTATCCATGCGAGCGCAGCAGGCTCGCACCCAATTCGGTCGGCACATGCACATGGTCGATCTTGCGGTACAGCCATATGTCGAACAGCCAGTAGATGAACGAGTCGATGCCGGGCACATATTTCAAAGGCCCCGCGGAATACGTGACGTTCTCCGGCTGCACGTGGTAGCCGGCCGTAACGGCGATGCCCATCTGTTTGGCGACCTTGCAGGCATGCTGGCCGAAACGGAACGGCGTGTAGATATGCACCACGTCCACACCATCGAACGCCTTGCGAAACAGCGTGTCGCTCGGCTCGGCGAACTGCATCTGCTGCTTCTTCGCCACCCAGCTGACCAACGGCACATGATTGACGCGCGCGGGATATTCGGGCGCGCCGATGCCCACCAAACGGACATGATGCCCCTGGCGCTCCAGCTCCTGCGCCCACTGCAACGCCGAATTCGAGGTGCCATTGCCCCGATTCCCCGACGTGTCGACCACCATGGCAATGGTCAGGGGGGGTTGCGTTTCATTCTTCTCATTCTCGGACATGCGTTCCATCCTACGCCGATGGCACAATAGAAGTCATGACTGAAGAGAATCGTGCCCTCGGCACTCCGCTTGGCAAGCATCCGACCCGTGTTCTGTTCCTTGGCTCCGGCGAGCTGGGCAAGGAAGTCACCATCGAACTGATGAGACTCGGCGCATGGGTGTGCGCGGCCGATTCCTACGCCGGTGCGCCGGCACAACAGGTGGCGCACGAATACCGCGTGCTCGACATGGCCAACGCGGACCAGCTGCGCGCGCTGTTCGACGAAATCCAGCCGGACATCATCGTGCCGGAAGTCGAAGCGATCGCCACCTCCGAACTCGCGGCCGCCGCCGAACGTGGCGCGCAGGTGGTGCCAAGCGCCGAAATCGCGGCGATCTGCATGGATCGCGAACGCCTGCGCGTGCTCGCACACGAGGAACTGGGACTGCCGACCACCCCGTACCGTTTCGCCGGCTCTCTGGAAGAACTACGTGAGGGCGCGCAAATCGTCGGCTATCCATGCGTGGTCAAGCCGATCATGAGCTCCTCCGGCCACGGACAGTCCGTGGTACGTTCCGCGGAAGCGATCGACGCCGCATGGACCGAAGCGCAGGAAGGCCGCCGCGCACACGACGAAGGCGACGTGTCACGCGTGATCGTGGAGGCCCTCGCCCCGCTCGACTACGAGCTGACCGTACTGACCGTCAGCTCCAGCGCCGGCATCGTGACCTGCGCTCCAATCGGACAACGTCAGGAAAGCGGCGACTACCGCGAATCCTGGCAGCCGGCCACCTTCACGCCGGACGTGCTCGAACAGGCCCAGCACATCGCACGAACCGCCGTGGAAGGTCTGGTGGCGAAGGCCAAGGCATCCGGCGAAAAAGGCTGGGGCGTGTTCGGCGTCGAACTGTTCGTGCTGACCGACGGAAACGTGCTGTTCAACGAGGTCTCCCCTCGTCCGCACGATACCGGCATGGTCACCATGGCTTCCCAGCGATTGAGCGAATTCGCATTGCACGCGCGCGCGATCCTCGGCCTGCCGATCACACAGGAACATGTCGCCCTGTCGATTCCGGAAGGCACCGTCGCGGCAAGCCATGCGATCGTCGTCCAGGGCGATGGCGAAGCGGAATTCCGCAACGTCGCCGCCGCGCTCGCCGAGCCTGGCACAGACCTGCGTGTCTTCGCGAAGCCGGAAGTGCATGGGCACCGACGCATGGCGGTCGCGCTGGCCGTCGGCGGCGATGAGGCGGATGCGCGCGCCAAAGCCGGGAACGTGGCCGAATCGCTCGACATCGCAATCGTTTGACGGCTATCGCCGGATGCTGAGACGAGGCTGCCGGAACGCGCCCAAAAGTCGCGCGATTGTAGCCTCCCGTTGGTATCTTGTTAACCGTCAAGTTCACCAAACTATCTACCTCCCACACACCAGGAAAGGCGAGTAATGGAGAAGTTGGAAAAGCTCTACGAGGGCAAAGCCAAGCAACTGTACGCAACTGACGATCCGGAGGTCCTCTGGGTCGAATACAAGAACTCCGCTACCGCAGGTGACGGCGAAAAGAAGGAAGACTTCGCCGGCAAGGGCAGGCTGAACAACCTCATCACCACGCTGATCTTCGATTTGCTGAAGAAGCGCGGCATCGACAGCCACCTGGTGGCACGCGTGGGCGAGACCTCCCAGCTGGTCAAGAAGGTCACGATGTTCCCGCTCGAGATCGTGCTGCGTAACACCGCGGCCGGCCACTTCTGCTCCCGCCTGGGCGTCAAGGAAGGCATCGAGCTCAAGGAGCCGGTGCTGGAGTACTTCCTGAAGAACGACGATCTGCACGATCCGTTCGTGAACGACGACGATCTGGTGGCGCTCGGCGTGTGCACCCGTGAGGATCTGGCCGAGATCGCGCCGCTCGCCCGCCGCATCAACGAAGCCCTGATCGAAATCTTCGCCAAGATCGACGTCAAGCTGGTCGATTTCAAGATCGAGATGGGCCGCACCTCCGACGGCACGCTGCTGCTCGCCGACGAGATCACCCCGGATTCCTGCCGTCTGTGGGATCAGCGCGATCACTCCGGCAAGGTGGAGCACCTCGACAAGGATCTGTTCCGCCGCGACCTGGGCGACATCATCCCCGCCTATGAGGAGATCGAAAGCCGTCTGGCCGGACTCGCCAAGTCCGAGGGCATCGAAGTCGCAGAGTAATGCGTTTGCAAGCCCGCATCTGAAGCGAAAGCCGGATGCGGGCTTCCTTGTTATATCGCAATCCTTCATTCTTTTGTCAATCCAAATCCAATAACCCCTCTTTTTTCAAGGAGTTGACCATGGTTTTTCGCGTGTACGTGGAAAAGAAGCCGGGCTTTGACGTCGCGGCCCAGCAGCTCGCCAACGAGTTGCGCACCATTCTCGGCATCGAAGCTTTGAAGAACGTCCGTCTCGTCAACCGTTACGACGTGGAAGGCATCAGCGAGGAACTGTTCGCCCAGGCCACGCCGACCGTGTTCAGCGAGCCGCAGGTGGACAACGTCTACGCCGACCTGCCTGATTTCGGTTCCGACACCGTGTTCGCGGTGGAGTATCTGCCCGGCCAGTTCGATCAGCGTGCGGATTCCGCCAGCGAGTGCATCCAGCTGATCTCCCAAGGCGAGCGTCCGACGGTTCGTTCCGCCAAGGTGTATGCGTTGGAAGGCGAACTGTCCGAAGCCGATGTCGAGGCCATCAAGCATTACGTGATCAATCCGGTGGAAGCCCGTGAAGCCTCTCTGGATGTCAAGACCACGCTGAAGACCCAGGTGCCGGTGCCAGGCAAGGTGGAAGTCATCGACGGCTTCCGTTCTATGAGCGACGCCGAGCTTGAGCAGTTCATCGAGGACCGTGGTCTCGCCATGGATCTGGCCGACCTGCAGTTCTGCCGTGAGCACTTCACCGAGGAGCAGCGCGACCCGACGATCACCGAGATCAAGGTGATCGATACGTATTGGTCCGATCACTGCCGTCACACCACGTTCGGCACGCAGCTTGACGAGGTTTCGATCGACGATGCCACCGTCAAGGCCGCGTTCGACAAATATCTTGAGATGCGTCACGAGCTGGGCCGCGACGCCAAGCCGGTATGCCTGATGGATATGGGCACGATCGGCGCGAAGTGGCTTAAGAAGAACGGCATTCTGAAGAATCTCGACGAATCCGAGGAAATCAACGCCTGCACCGTCAAGGTGAAGGTGGATGTGAACGGCCATGACGAGGATTGGCTGTTCCTGTTCAAGAACGAGACGCACAACCACCCGACCGAGATCGAACCGTTCGGTGGCGCGGCCACCTGCATCGGCGGCTGCATCCGCGACCCCCTGTCGGGCCGTTCCTACGTGTATCAGGCGATGCGTGTGACCGGTGCCGCCGATCCGACCGTGCCGGTTTCCGAAACGCTTGAGGGCAAGCTCCCCCAGCGTAAGCTCGTCACCACCGCCGCGGCCGGCTACTCCTCCTACGGCAACCAGATCGGCCTGGCCACCGGCCAGGTGGATGAGATCTACCATCCGGGCTATGTGGCCAAACGTATGGAGGTCGGTGCGGTTGTGGCCGCGACTCCGGCCGATCATGTGCGCCGCGAGACCCCGGCTCCGGGCGACAAGGTCATCCTGCTCGGCGGCCGTACCGGTCGTGACGGCATCGGTGGTGCCACCGGCGCTTCCAAGGCGCATAACGTCGAATCGCTGGAGCTTGACGGCGCCGAAGTGCAGAAGGGCAACGCGCCGGTCGAGCGTAAGCTGCAGCGTCTGTTCCGCCGTGGTGACGCGTGCCGTCTGATCAAGCGTTGCAACGATTTCGGCGCGGGCGGCGTGTCCGTGGCGGTCGGCGAGCTTGCCGACGGCCTGTATGTGGACCTCAACAAGGTGTCGAAGAAGTACGAGGGCCTGGACGGCACCGAACTGGCGATCTCCGAATCCCAGGAGCGCATGGCCGTGGATGTGGCCGCCGAAGATGTGGACGAGTTCCTCGGCTACGCCAAGGAAGAGAACCTCGAAGCCGAGGTCATCGCGACCGTGACCGAGGATCCGCGCATGACAATGGTGTGGAACGGCGACACGATCGTGGACCTTTCCCGCGAATTCCTCGCCTCCAACGGCGCTCCGAAGCACCAGGTGGTGCACGTCGAGGCGCAGCACGGCTACACCACCCCGTGGAAGACCGGCACGCTTGCCGAGCGCATGCACACCATGCTCACCGATCTGAACGTGGCCTCCAACAAGGGCCTTTCCGAACGCTTCGATTCCACCATCGGTGCAGGCACCGTGCTCATGCCGTTCGGCGGTAGGAAGCAGCTGACCCCGAACATGGCCATGGTCGCCAAGCTGCCGGTGTTCGGCGAGACTACCACCGCTTCCGCGATGGCGTGGGGCTTCAACCCGTACATTATGGAGAAGAACCAGTTCACGGGCGCGTACCTGTCCGTGGTCGAGTCGCTGTCCAAGCTGGTGGCCGCCGGCTTCGAGCATGAGAATGCATATCTGAGCTTCCAGGAGTACTTCGAGAAGCTGCGCGACGAGCCGGAACGCTGGGGCAAGCCGATGGCCGCCGTGCTGGGTGCTTTGATGGCTCAGGTGGATCTGGGCGCGGGCGCGATCGGCGGCAAGGATTCCATGTCCGGCACCTTCGAGCAGCTTGACGTTCCACCGACCCTGATCTCCTTCGCCGTGGCCGTGGGCAATATGAAGCGCGCCACCTCCCCGGAGTTCAAGGGTGCCGGTCACCATGTGGTCCGCATCGCCCCGCGCTATAAAGCCGATGGTCTCACGCCGGATAAGGATGCGTTGCTGGAGGTGTTCTCCGCGGTCGAGGAGCTCACCGATTTCGGCGACGCTCTGGCCGTGTCCACTCCGGGCTACGGCGCCACCGCCGAGGCGATCTTCAAGATGACGGTCGGCAACCAGATCGGTGTGAAGCTGGACGACGGCATTGCCGTGGATGACCTGTTTGCTCCGGCCTATGGCTCCTTCATCATCGAACTTGCCGACAATGCGAAGGTTCCGGCCGCGTCCAACCTGGTGGAGGTCAGCGAGGTCGGCGAAACCACCGAGGAGTATTCGTTCGTGGCCGCCGGCGAGACGCTTGACTTGGCCGAGCTGCAGGACGCGTGGGAGGGCGGCATCGAATCCGTGTTCCCGTACCGTTCCAAGGGCGACGAGAAGGGCAAGGCCGTTGAAACCGTGTCCTTCAACACAACGAAGAAGACCGTGTACACCGGCACCGGTGTGGCCAAGCCGCACGTGATCATCCCCGTGTTCCCAGGCAACAACTGCGAATACGATTCCGCAGCCGCTTTCGAACGCGCGGGCGCCGACGTGAGCACGCTTATCGTGAACAACCTCACTCCGGCCGCAGTGGCCGAGTCCACCAACGCGTTGGTCGAGGAGATCAAGAAGAGTCAGATCATCATGATTCCTGGCGGCTTCTCCGGCGGCGACGAACCGGACGGCTCCGCCAAGTTCATCACCGCGTTCTTCCGCGCTCCGGCCGTGACCGAGGCCGTGCGCGACCTGCTGAACAACCGTGATGGCCTGATGCTCGGCATCTGCAACGGTTTCCAGGCGCTTATCAAGCTTGGCCTGGTGCCGTACGGCGACATCGTGCCGATGACCGCCGAATGCCCGACGCTGACGTTCAACACCATCGGCCGCCACCAGAGCCGTCTGGTGCGCACCCGCGTGGCGTCGAACCTCTCCCCGTGGCTGGCGAAGACCGAGGTGGGTGACATGCACACCATCGCCATCTCCCACGGCGAAGGTCGTTTCGTGGCTTCCGACGACGTGCTCGCCCAGCTCAAGGCCAACGGCCAGATCGCCACGCAGTATGTGGACGAGGCCGGCGTGCCGGGCATGGACCTGGATGTGAACCCGAACGGTTCGTTGCTGGCCATCGAAGGCATCACCAGTCCGGACGGCCGCGTGTTCGGCAAGATGGGCCACTCCGAGCGCTACAGCAACGGCACATTCGTGAACGTGCCCGGCGAGAAGGACCAGCCGCTGTTCGCAGCCGGCGTGGAGTACTTCGCCGCCTGAGCATCGAGACTCTTTTCACGCTCACATAATCAAGGGTGGGTTCGAAATCTCATGATTCCGAACCCACCCTTTCATATACAGCAATCCGCGACATTCGTCATAGCAGCCGCTTCAGGCGGAAAGGTAACCCTCGGCGAGATCGACGGGCCTGTTGGCGCGTTCCACCGCATCATCGCTGGATTGCGCGGTTTGTCTGATGATGTCGTCGTAACCGGTCAGGGCGGCGAAAGGCATGAATTGGGCGGCACGGTTATGCATGCTCATATGGGCATGCGTCTGCGATTGGTGATGCGGCAGATCGATGATGTCGTCGTAGCGATGGGTTTCCGTAAGGCTCATGCCGCATGACCTCCTATCTGCTTGTTGCGCTGCTGGCCTGTGGCGTCATCGAACATATCCATGGCCTTGATGATGGAATTTCTGCCGAATTTGCGTTTGATGTCCAGAAGCGTTTGCTGCATATGCAGTTCGGCGTCCCCTTGCGGCGAATCCTTGGAACCACCATCGGCGGAACGCATAGCCTCGCATTCGGCCGCATCAGCGGAAGCGGAATCCACCGGCGCTTCCATCGTGGCGAACAAATCAGGCTGCGTATATTCGGACGCGGCCGCCTGCCGCCGTTCCTCAAGTTGCTCGTCGGTCAGCATATCGGCGGCGACCACATTCACCCGACGGACCAGCAAACGCCTGTCGACAATCGAAAGGAAAAGCTTATCGACCGCGTCGCAAATACGCGACGTAGCCGACGTCGGCTCCGGCAATGCGATCGACCCGGTGGCCGGCTTGGGTACGCGGCGGCCATACCTGTCGATCGAAACAGGGCCGTCGTATGTTGCCGCGGCATGTTCGGCAATCGCCTTCAAATCAGCGGAAACATCCTTGCCAAGCCGTTTCGGATCGAGGCTTGCCGTGTCGTAGCCGACCATCAATCCCACTCTGCCGGCTTTCACGCCCTTCGCTACCAAATCCAATGACAGCGTATCCGCCATTTCACGCACAATCAGCCGGGCTGCGTCGAATCCCGCCGGACCTGTCAGCACTTGTCCGGAACTCAAGCTGTGCCCCGCCGGCTTGTACACTTTGATGTCCGCGATGGTGCACGGTTCCCAGCCCCACGCATGGTCGATGAGCAGTTCGGCGTTCACACCGAACATCTTGTACAGTAGATCTTCGTTGTAGTATTCGTCGGCACGGCCAATGGAACAGCGAGCGATATCCCCCATGGTCGCCAGTCCGTGCGCTTCGAGCTTCCTTGCATACCCACGCCCCACACGCCAGAAATCGGTAAGCGGCCGGTGATTCCACAACAATCTCCGGTACGACATCTCGTCAAGCCGGGCGATGCGAATGCCGTCCTCCCCCGCCTGGATGTGTTTGGCCACGATATCCATAGCCACTTTGGCCAGATACATGTTCGTGCCGATGCCCGCGGTGGCGGTGATGCCGGTCTGGGTGTGGATATCGCGGATGATGTCACGGGTCATCTCCTCCACCCCTTTTCCATAGGCGCGCAGATAGCCGGTGACGTCCATGAACACCTCGTCCACCGAATAGACGTGGATATCCTCAGCCGAAACGTATTTCAGATAAATACCGTAGATTTTCGCACTCATCGCCAAGTAATGAGACATGCGCGGTTTGGCGATGAACACGTCAGCAGCCAGATTCGGATTGGCCGCGAGCGCCTTCGCATCATACGATTTCCCCGTCAGCACACCGCCTGGAGCCGCGGCGCGACGGACCGCGTTGATTTCCTTCAGTTTCGCTTTGACTTCGAATAGGCGGGCGCGTCCGGGCAGACCGTATGCCTTCAACGACGGCGAGATCGCAAGACAGATGGTTTTGTCGGTCCTCTCCTGGTCCGCCACCACCAAGTGTGTGGATAGCGGAGGGAATCCATGTTCCACGCATTCCGAGGACGCATAGAAGGATTTGAGGTCGATTGCCACGTATATCCGTCCGGCCATGATGCTCCTTCCATGCAATGGCTCATACGGGGGACTTCCCGCACCCCGACGACCGTGATTCGCGTTTTCAACGTCTTCCATCATAACAGCTTTTTCGAACGGCTGTTCGATTGCATGTCCGGTTCCATATACCGTCTGAGAACTGGACAAAACCCGACTCTTGTAGCCGCCCATTGATACTGTTGGACGGTAGCGAACCCCTTGTCTCCATGGTTTTGGAAGGAGCTTTGGCTTGTCAGCTGAACTCGAAGACATCCACGAGGAATGCGGTATTTTCGGCGTTTGGGGCCACTCGGACGCCGCCCGACTCACCTACTTCGGTCTACACGCGCTGCAGCATCGCGGTCAGGAGGGTGCCGGCATTGTCTCCAACGATAATGGTCATCTCATCGGTCATCGCGGAACGGGTCTGCTGACCCAAGTGTTCAGCGACGAACGGGAAATCGAACGCCTGAAAGGAGACAAAGCAATCGGCCATGTGCGTTACGCCACAGCCGGTTCCGGCGGCACCGACAACATCCAGCCGTTCATCTTCCGCTTCCATGACGGGGATATGGCGTTGTGTCACAACGGCAATCTCACCAATTGCCCCTCCTTACGCCGCAAGCTGGAGGACGAGGGAGCGATCTTCCATTCGAACTCCGACACCGAAGTGCTCATGCACCTCATCCGTCGTTCCAGCAAGCCCACGTTCATGGACAAGCTCAAGGAAGCGCTCAACACCGTGCACGGCGGCTTCGCCTATCTGATCATGACCGAACATGCCATGATCGGCGCGCTCGATCCGAACGGATTCCGTCCGCTGTCCCTTGGCAGGATGACGAACGGCGCCTATGTGCTCGCTTCCGAGACCTGCGCGCTCGACACTGTCGGAGCCGAACTGGTGCGTGACATCCGCCCGGGCGAGATCGTGGTCGTGGATGACGATGGCTACCGCATCGACCGTTACACGGATCAGACCCAGCTGGCCATCTGCTCGATGGAATTCATCTACTTCGCACGCCCCGATTCCAACATCTACGGCGTGAACGTGCATTCGGCCCGCAAGCGCATGGGCGCGCGCCTGGCTCAGGAATCCCCCGTCGACGCCGATATGGTCATCGCCGTGCCGAACTCCTCCCTGTCGGCGGCTTCCGGCTATTCGGAGGAGGCCGGCCTGCCGAACGAAATGGGTCTGATCAAGAACCAGTACGTGGCACGCACCTTCATCCAGCCCACGCAGGAGCTGCGCGAGCAGGGCGTGCGTATGAAGCTGTCCGCAGTGCGCGGCGTGGTCAAGGGCAAGCGCGTGGTCGTCATCGATGATTCCATCGTGCGCGGCACCACCTCGAAGCGCATCGTGCAGATGCTCAAGGAGGCCGGGGCGGCCGAAGTGCATATGCGCATCAGCTCCCCGCCGCTGAAGTACCCGTGCTTCTACGGCATCGACATCTCCACCACCAAGGAGCTGATCGCGGCCAAGAAGTCCGTCGACGAGATCCGCGACTACATCGGAGCCGATTCACTGGCGTTCCTGTCGCTCGACGGCTTGGTGGAATCCATCGGCCTTGGCGCGGACGCACCGTATGGCGGCCTGTGCGTAGCCTACTTCAACGGCGACTATCCGACCGCCTTGGACGACTACGAAGCCGACTTCCTGAAGTCGCTCACTCCGGAGGATCGTGTCCGTCTGCCCGAATTCGCCCTGTACAAGAGCAAGTACGAAGGCAACGAATACACCACCACTTCATCCCAAGAAGAACACTGAGACCCGAGAAAGGTTAGATATGCCAAAAGCATATGAGGAAGCCGGCGTAAGCGTTGAGGCCGGTTACGAAGTCGTCAAGCGTATCAAGTCCCACGTGGCGCGCACCAACCGTCCGGGCGTGGTCGGCGGCATCGGCGGCTTCGGCGGATTGTTCGATCTCGCTTCCCTCGGTTACAAGGAGCCGGTGCTGATTTCCGGCACCGACGGCGTCGGCACCAAGCTGGTCGTGGCCAAGATGGCCAACAAGCACGACACCATCGGCATCGACTGCGTGGCCATGTGCGTCAACGATATCGCCGCCCAGGGCGCCGAGCCGCTGTTCTTCCTGGATTACATCGCCTGCGGCAAGAACGATCCGGCTCTGCTCGAGCAGGTCGTCTCCGGCGTGGCCGACGGCTGCGTGCAGGCCGGTTCCGGTCTGATCGGCGGCGAGACCGCCGAGATGCCGGGCATGTATGACGAGGACGAGTACGATCTGGCTGGCTTCGCGGTCGGCGTGGCCGAAAAGTCCGCTATCGTCGACGGCTCCACCATCGCTGAGGGCGACGTGCTTATCGGCCTGCCGTCCACCGGCGTGCATTCCAACGGTTTCTCCCTGGTGCGCAAGGCCCTGTTCGAGCAGGTCGGCTACACCGTGGACACCGTACTGGACGAACTGGGCGGTGAGAAGCTTGGCGACGTGCTGCTCACTCCGACCAAGATTTACGTGAAGGCCCTTTCCCCGCTGTTCAAGGCGGGCGTGGTCAAGGGCGTCGCGCATATCACCGGCGGCGGTTTCATCGAGAACATTCCGCGTATGATTCCGGACGGTCTTGCCGCCCATATCAACCTTGGCTCCTGGCCGGTGCTCCCGATTTTCGACGTGCTCGAGAAGGCCGGCAGCATCGATCATATGGAAATGTTCAACATCTTCAACATGGGTATCGGCATGGTGCTGGCCGTCAGCGCCGAAGATGCCGATAAGACCATGGAACTGCTGAAGTCCAATGGCGAGGCCGGCTATGTGCTGGGCAATATCGTCAAGAAGACCGGCGAGGACGTCGAACTGCAGTAAACGAACATACGGGGGTAGCCGAACAGGCACCCCCGATATTATTTCTTGAGATTGGCACTCTTCCCCATAAGGGATACAACAGGAGGAAATATGAAGGTTCTGGTCATTGGTTCCGGTGCGCGTGAACATGCCATCGCCCACGCGCTCATGCGTGGCGGCAGCGTCAGCGAGGTCACTGTGGCCCCAGGCAATCCGGGCATGGAGCTTGACGGCATCCGCACCACGCAGCTCAACCCGTCCAATCATGCGGCGCTCATCGATTTCGTGAAGAACAATGGTTACGACTGGGTGTTCGTCGGACCGGAAGTGCCGCTTATCGAAGGCATCGTCGACGATTTCGCGGCCGCCGGCATCAAGGCGTTCGGCCCGAACAAGGCCGCCGCGCAGATCGAGGGTTCCAAGGACTTCGCCAAGCAGCTTATGGAACGTCACGACATTCCGACCGCGAAGTACCAGACGTTCGACGATTTGGAGCGTTCCACCGCTTATGTGCGCGAGCATGGCGCGCCGATCGTCATCAAGGCCGATGGCCTGGCCGCAGGCAAGGGCGTGACCGTGGCGATGGATGAGGAGACCGCCATCGCCGCTTTGGAGGACATTTTCGTGGACCACCGCTTCGGCAACGCCGGCGCGAAGGTGGTTATCGAGGATTTCCTTGAGGGTCAGGAATTCTCTCTGATGAGCTTTGTGAACGGCACCGATTTCTGGCCGATGCCGATTTCGCAGGATCATAAGCGTGCCTACGATGGCGACAAGGGTCCGAACACCGGCGGCATGGGCGCCTACAGCCCTGTTCCCCAGATTGGCCAGGACGTCATCGACACTGCCATCGAAACCATCGTGAAGCCGACGGTGCAGGCCATGGCCGACGAAGGCACGCCGTTCACCGGCATCCTGTACGCGGGTCTCATCGCCACCGCGGATGGTCCGAAGGTCATCGAATTCAATGCGCGTTTCGGCGATCCGGAAACCGAAGTGGTGCTGCCGAAGCTCACTTCCGACCTTGGCGCCGGCATCAACGCCATTCTGAACGATGAGACCCCGGAATTCACTTGGGATGAGGACAATGCCACTCTCGGCGTGGTGCTCGCTTCCGACGGCTATCCGACCAATGTGGTCAAGGGTGCCGCGATTCCTGAGATCACGGTAGATGACGATTCCCATGTCTACTATGCGGGCGTCGCACGTGGCGAGCATGGTCTCGTGGCCAACTCTGGTCGCGTGCTGCTGGTCGAGTCCTCCGCTGCGGACATCAAGGCCGCGCAGGACAAGGTCTACGCGATCATCGACAAGCTCGACACCAAGGGCATGTTCTACCGTCACGACATCGGTTTCAAAGCGTTGAACGCATGATGTGACGTCATGCTGACGCCGTGAAACGTTTTAAGGGGCTTGTTCCATAATTGGAACAAGCCCCTTAGCGTATTCTCAGACGCGCGCAATTCCACGCGGCACGACACGAAGGCGCACAACGGTACGTCGAGTGTCGAGCCGTGCGGCAGGCGCGCCGTCCTCGTTACGGCAGGGTCATGAACGAGGTGTTTTTCAGATAATTCTTCCCCGTGGTGATGTCGTATTGAATGAGCTTGTAATCGGCCAGCAGCTGTTTGGTCTCGGCGTCGAAATCCTCTTCGGCCATGGGCTCGCCCTTGGCGTTCAGATAGATGTTCTGACCTTCCGGAATGCGGTCCCAGCCTTGGATGTTGTTGACCACCGGCGGTTCCATGGCCGAGATCTTGGAGTGCATTTCGGTGAGGAACGCCAGATACGGCGACACCTTGGCATCCATGTGCTCGGCCGCCTGGGCCACGAAGAAGTTCGGCGACGAGTATTCGGCGTTGTCGATCTTGTTGCCTTGCGTGCCGGAGGCTTTGTTGGACCAGATGAAGTAGTCCGTCTGATGCAGGGCCAGCGAGTTGTCGTCGTCCGCGGATGCCGAGGAGTAGATACCAGGCAGATGGTCGCCGTAGAAGACCACGGTGACCGGCTTGTCGAGCTTGTCGAGTTCGCTGAGGAATCCGGCGGTCGCCCCATCCGTCAGGGACGCGCCCTTTTGGTAGGTTTCGATGGATTCCTTCTCGTCGTCCTTCAACGGCTTTCCCGTGGTGGAGGAGGCTTTGAAGTCGTTGTGCTTGTACCAGTCATGGTAAGGCATGTGGTTCTGCATGGTGATGACCTGCAGGAACTGGTTGGACTTGGTTTTCTTCACCTGTTCCAGCGTGCTCTTGTAGGTGGCCTCGTCGGAGACGTACGGCGAGTCGTCGAGCTTGTCCTGATGAGAGATGACGTCCGGACCGGTCAACGTATAGAAATGCGAGAAGCCGAACTTCTTGTAGTTGGTGGCGCGCGAATACATGGACGATTCGTACGGGTGCAGGCCGATGGAGTTCTTTGCGGCGCCCCACATCTGGTTGATTGTCGGCGTCCAATGCTCGCTCGGCACCAGCTGCTGGTATGGGCTGGTCAGGGAGGAATCGAAATTCGCCATGCTCAGGCCGGACAGTCCCATGTATTCTAAGTTGGCGGTGCCGCCGCCGTATCCGGAGGACAGCATCAGGCCGGACGTGGTATTCTGCTTGATCTCACGGATCTTCGGCATGGAATCCTTGTTGACTTTGAGTCCCGGCACGCGTGACGGGTCGGAGAAGGATTCGGACAGCACGTAGATCACCGTGCTGTCGGTCATATTCGCGGAACGGTCCGCGTTGATTTTCTTCGCTTCCTTCGTGTAACGGGCCGCGACCTCCTTCATGGTTTCCTCGGAATAGTTTTCCGGTTTAATCATGACTTTCGGATTGAGCTGCCGGGTGAACGCCACCAGCGGACCGTTGCGCTGGGCGTCGTATACGGAGTCCCACATGGAGGGCTTGTCCCCCATGACGGTGGCGAAGCCTTTGGCCCACGAGCCGACGGTGCTCACCTGCATCGAATACAACGTGAAGAACAGGCCTGGAAGCAGGATCAGCAGCAGTCTTGCGATCGCGTTCACGGAACGGGATTGCTTGTCGGAGCCGCGAAACAGTCTGCCGTGACGCGCGTCGAGGCGGTTCAGGAAGACGAACAGCGCCACGAACGCGGCAAACGCCGCCACCGCGATCAGAATGGTCCATTGCGCGCCAGACGGCATGAAACTCATCAGATTGCCGGCGTCGGCCTTCAGAAAGTTCAAATCACTTGGCAGAATCGCCTCGTATCGTATTGAAACCTTGAAATGCTCAATCACGGCGACGATGAACGTCACCGCCAGAAATATCGGCGTGGCCACCCAGAAACGGTTGGTGAGCATGAGCAGGATCACGTACAGGACGCCCCACAGTATGAGGTTGAGCACAGCCACAAAATTGGCGCTGGTGAACATCTTGCCGACGAATCCCCAGCCGGTGAGCCACATGTTGTTCGATAGTTGGACTCGAGTGGCGGATTCGCTGACACCGATCTGCAGGGCGGCAACGCCCACCGCATCGAACAGCACGAATAGCACGCCGTAGAGCCAGCCGGGGAACTCCTTGCCCGCTTTCTTGGCCATCGGGTCCACGGTAGCGATGTCGAGCTCCTCAATCGGCTCGTTTTTCGATGTTGCTTTGGTCACGCATAACCCCACTTAGTTCGTTTGCAATGCCCTATTGTCATATATGCGTCTGAAAAAGACAACGTCCAACGTTTTTTCTTTACGATTTTTACGATTGGATTGCGCCGATGGCGATACGATTCCAACGGAAATACGGCAGACAACCGCTACTTGTCCGCCTTCCGGCAGTCCTCGCACAGGCCGAACACCTCCAGCGTGTGCCGTTCGATGGTGAAGCCGTACTTGTCGGAGATGCCTTTCAGCCAGCTTTCGGAAGGCGATTCAATTTCCACGGTTTTGCCGCAGTTCGTACAGACGAGGTGATGATGGTGTCCGTCGTCGCCGCACAGGCGGAACAGCTGCTGGCCGTCGAGGCGGACCGTGTCGGCGCGGCCCGTCTCGGCCAGGGCGTTGAGCTGCCGGTAGACCGTGGCGAGTCCGATATGTTCGCCACGGTCTTCCAGCTTGCGGTGCAGCTCCTGCGCGGAGATGAATTCGTCGCAGCCGTTCAGCGCGTCGCGGATGGCGTCTTTCTGGCGGGTCTGCCGCACGATATGTTCACTCATTACTTATGATGTCAGGCTTTCTTCAAGTCGTCCCAGCAGCCGGTGGCTTCAAGGTCGGCTACGGTTTTGGCGGTGTCGTCGGTCAGCACGGTGATGTGTCCCATCTTGCGGTCGTGGCGCACTTCCGCCTTGCAGTAGTCGTGCACGTTCCATTCGGGATGGTCGGCGATGAGCGCACGGGTCGGCGCCACATGCTGGCCGAGCACGTTGACCATGACGGCGGGCTTGAGCAGCTGCGGCTGTTCGAGCGGCCAGCCGGCGATGCCGCGAATGTGCGCGTCGAACTGGTCGAACGAGCAGGCCTCGATGGTGTAGTGGCCGGAATTGTGCGGACGTGGGGCCAGTTCGTTGACGATGACCTTGTTGTCTTTGGTGATGAACAGTTCGATGGCCAGAATGCCGGCGAGTTCGAAGCCTTTGGCCAGTCGCAACGCCAGCTCGTGCGCCTCCTTGGCCACGGTTTCGTCCACTTCGGCCGGCGCGATGGTCATGTGCAGGATGTTGTTGCGATGCTCGTTGCGCACGATCGGGAAGGTCACGTAATCCTTGCCGTTGCCGGCGACGAGGATGCTCGCTTCGAACGCGAAATCGACGAAGCCTTCCAGAATGCTTGGCGGGAAGCTGCCGTCATGGTCGGCGCGGGCGCGCACCTGCTCCAAGTCGGCTTCGGACTTGAGCACGGTCTGGCCGTGGCCGTCGTAACCGCCGGAACGGGTTTTGAGCACAGCCGGATAGTGGATCTCATCAAGTGCCGCTTCAAGTTCCTCGACGCTGTTGACAGCCTTCCACGGCGCGGTGGGCGTGCCATGGTCGTTGATGAACCGCTTCTCGTTGACACGGTCCTGCGTGACGCGCAGCAGATCGGTGCCTTGCGGGGCCGCCGCGAGGGAACGCACTTGATCGATGGCGTCGGCGTCCACGTTCTCAAACTCGTAGGTGAGCACGTCGGACTTTTCAGCCAGTTCGCGGATGGCGGCGATGTCGTCGTATTCGGCGGTCACTTGGAAATCCGCGACCTGAGCGGCCGGACAGTCGGGTGTCGGGTCGAGCACGCCGATGCGGAAGCCCATGTAGCGTGCGGACAGCGCCATCATGCGGCCGAGCTGGCCGCCACCGATGATGCCGATGGTCGCGCCGGGCATCAGTCGTTCGATACGGCCGTTGGTTTCCTCAGACAAGCTGGGCATTGGATTCAGCCACCTTTTCCTTCAGGGAGTCACGATAGTCCTGCAGCGCCTTGGCCAGTCGCTCGTCGGTGGTGCTCAGAATGCTCACCGCGAGCAGGCCGGCGTTGGTTGCGCCGGAGTTGCCGACGGCGGTGGTGGCCACCGGAATGCCGCCCGGCATCTGCACGATGGACAGCAGCGAATCCCAGCCGGACAGCGCGTGGGAGCGTACCGGCACGCCGATGACCGGCAGTGTGGTCTGCGCCGCGACCATGCCCGGCAGGTGGGCCGCGCCGCCCGCGCCGGCGATGATGATCTTCAGCCCGTTGGCACGGGCGTTGTGCGCGAACTCACCCATCAGTTCCGGGGTGCGGTGCGCGGAAATCACCTGCTTCATGTACGGAACCTCGAACTGGTCGAGCATCTCGCATGCGTGCTTCATGGTCTCCCAATCGCTTGCCGATCCCATGATCACCGCGACTTCAGGCTTGTTGTCTGCCATCAAAACCTCCGAAGGATTTACGTAGACTTACGTGTTCCAGAACACCGTCTACTTTACTTACTCGGCTCGATGTGCAGCACGACCTTTCCGAAAACGTCGCCGTCGACCACTTTGCGGAACGCCGCGGGCGCGTCGGCAAGCGCGTAGGTGGAGTCGATGACGGGGTGCAGGTCGGCGTGTTCCACGAATTTGAGCAGTCGTGCGAAATCGTCACGCGAACCCATGGTGTTGCCTTGCACGCGAATGTCCTGGAAGAAGATGCGGGTCAGTTCGGCTCCAGGCTGGTCTCCTGTGGTGGCTCCGCAGATGGCGATGGTGCCGCCGGGGCGTACGGATTTGACGGAATGGCTCCAGGTGGCCGCGCCGACCGATTCGATGACGGCGTCGACCTTATGCGGCAGTCGCGCGCCGGTTTCGAAGGCGGCGTCGGCTCCGATGGCGATCGCGCGGTCTCGTTTCTCTTCGCTGCGTGACGTGACGAACACTTCCAGTCCTGCCGCATGGGCGAGTTGGATGGCCGCTGTGGACACGCCGCCGCCCGCGCCTTGGACGAGCACGGTGTCTCCCGGTTTCACGTTGGCCGATGTGAACAGCAGTGAGTAGGCGGTCAGCCAGCTGGTGCCGAGCGCGGCAGCCTCATCGAGGGTCAGGTTGGCGGGTTTGGCGAACACGTTGGCGCTGGGCACCTGGGTGATCTCGGCCATGGTGCCCGCGTATTTTTCGGATAGGATGGTGCGCCGCTCCCCCGGCATGACGCCGGCGCCGTCGGTGCCGACGAAGGTGTAGAGCACCACTTCGGCTCCGGCTTTCAGCCCTTTGCGAACAGGAATGTCCTCGTCGAGCACGCCTGACGCGTCGGTGCCGAGAATCATCGGCGTCTGTTCGGCGGAGAGTCCCACGCCCTGCAGGCTCCAGATGTCGTGGTGGTTCACGCTGGCTGCGGCCACGTGGATGGTACTCCAGAACGGCTTGGTTTCGGGCGTGTCCAGCTCCCCCACCTTGAGTTGCGACAGCGGATTGTCATAATCGGTTCCTGCTGCGTATACGGCTTTCATGGTCAGCGCTCCTTCGCGGTTTTTCGGTGGTTCGATTCATTTCATCGTTTCCATTGTGCCGCAGTTGAGAAGACTTTGCAGGTATTTCACAACCGACACCCCGGCAGAGGCATACAGTGGGATAGGATTTTCCGCGGTAAAGAAGACAGGTTCAGGGAAGGACAGTTGCGCATAATGACCGCTGGCATACTGGGTTCGATTCATTCTCCGGCGGATGTGCATGCCCTTTCTTCGCAACAGTTGCGTGATCTGTGTCTGGAGATTCGTTCCACGCTGTTGAATTACGGCCGGAAGCATGGTGGCCACATCGGTTCGAATCTTGGCGTGGTGGAGCTTACCGTGGCGTTGCACCGCGTGTTCGGTTCTCCACGTGACCGTTTCGTTTTCGATGTCTCCCACCAAAGCTACGTGCACAAGATGCTTACCGGGCGCGCCGAGGCGTATCTGGACGAGTCGCGGTTCGGCGAGGTGACGGGTTTCACCAATCCGTTGGAAAGCGAGCATGATTCCTTCGTGCTGGGCCATACCGGCACGTCCATCTCCCTTGCCTGCGGTCTTGCCAAAACACGTGATATGCAACATACCGCTGCGGGAGCAAGCGAAATCGGCAACGTCATCGCCATCATCGGCGACGGTTCGTTGAGCTCGGCGATCGCTTTCGAAGGACTGAACAACGCTGCCGAACAGGGCGGTAATCTCATCATCGTCGTCAACGACAATGAGATGTCGATCGCCGAGGATTTCGGTGGCATGTACGGCAATCTTGCCCGTCTGCGCGCGTCGAACGGAACCGCGGAACTGAATCTGTTCAAGGCGTTCGGACTTGACTACCGTTATGTGGAGCAGGGCAACGATGTGGACACGCTGGTCGCGGCGCTTGAAGACTTGAAGGATATCGACCATCCCGTCGTGCTGCATATCCACACCACCAAGGGCTTGGGTTTCAGCGATGAGACCGAGGCGCAGGATGGTTCCGACGGATGCAACCAGACCAATCCGCAGCCGCATGCCGGCCAATGCGAGGCGAATCATTGGCAGGATCCGGACAGCGCGCTCGGCAAGCCGCTTGACGCGCGCAAATACTACGGTCAGATGGCCATGGCTTCGTTGGAGTCCCGTTTCGAAAACGAGCCGGGACTGGTGGTCATCTCCCCCGCCACCCCTGGTTCGAATGGCATCACCCGTGATTTCCGTGAACGTGCCGGATCGCATTATGTGGACACCGGCATTACCGAGGAGCATGCGGCCGCGTTCGCCGCAGGCATCGCGAAGGCTGGAGGCCGGCCGGTTCTGGCGACTTCCGCCACGTTCTTCCAGCGTATTTACGACCAGTTGCAGCAGGAGCTGGCGTTGAATCATGTTCCGGCGACGCTGCTGATTTTCGGAGCGGGCATTTCCGGCGCGGACAATACACATTCCGGCACGTTCGATATGACGATGTTCGCCAACACGCCTGATGTGACCTGTCTGGCACCGACCAGCGGAGAGCAGATGCTGGACATGCTTGCATGGGCCACGGGGCCGTCTGATCATGGTGTGACGGCTATCCGCATGCCCGGCGAGCAGATTCTTGCCATGGAGCGTTCCGCCGATATGGCGTTCGACCCGGCCGAACGTGCCGCCGCGCACGAGACGACGATCGATATTACCGGCGATTGCCCTTTCACGCGGTACCAGATCGTGCGTCCGGGACGTGAAGTGGCGATTCTCGGCTTGGGCAATACACTGCCGTTGGCGGCCGAGGTGGCGGCAACGCTCGAAAACGACGACGATATCAATGCGACGCTTATCGACGCGCAGCAGTATTCCGCGATGGATGGCGAGCTGCTGGACGTGCTTGCCGACGGTCATCGTGTGGTCGTCACCTTGGAGGATGGCCAGCTGGAAGGCGGTTGGGGTGAGAAGGTGACCGCTTTCTACGCGAATTCCACTAATCCGAAAGCAGCCACTGTGCATGCGCTCAATTTCGGCGCATCGAAAGAATTCACCGATCGTGTGCCCCTTGCCGAGCTTGATGAACGTTACGGGCTGACTGTGGAAGCGGTGGCTGATCGCATTCGCCGCGTCTTGGCCCGTTAATCACGCAACTAGCCGGCACCGTCAAAAATCGACAGGGAACGTTGAACAATCGCGAAATGCCGGCCCACGCTGAACAGCACATGGCCGACCATAAGCATTATTGTCAATCGCAATCGCTATTGCTCGTTCTTGATGGCGTCCAACGCAGGAATCTTCACAGCCTTATTAGCTGGCCCCAAACCGGCGAGTATGCCCACCAGAATCGAAAACAGCACGGCCACGACAAACAGCCACCATGGAATCACGGAGATTCGGCTCACGTCGTCACCGCCCATAATCGCTTTGCCTACGTTTTCCATACTGAATCCACCAAACGACAGCAGATTGATGCTCAGCGACCCCAAGGCGGAAATCAGACAGGCGATAAGTCCACCGACCAGACCGATGGCACCTGCTTCACATAGGAACATCGTGCGAATATCCTTCACATAGCAGCCGAGCGCCTTCATAATGCCGATTTCCCGAGTGCGTTCCGACACGGACATAATCATGGTGTTGGCGATGCCGATGGCCGCCACCAGGAATGACACCGCGCCAATGCCTCCCAATGCGAGCTGGATGCCACGACTCTGCTTTTCAATCTCCTTGCGGGTCTGTTCGAAGGACGTGGTTTGGTAGCCAGACATTTTGATCTGCGCTTCGATACCCGGCACATCCTTGATATTTTGAGCGTGCACCACCACTTGGTCGTAGTTTGTTTTGGTCCGGCTGGTGGTATTGGTTTTGCCGTCGATTTTGGCCTGCAATGTGTCCATATCCTCCAGCGACATGACTACACCGGAGCTGAATGCATCGTAATTATTGGTTGAAGCGTCCAACACACCGACCACGGTGAGAGGCATGGAAACCACAGGATTCTGCGAACTGGCAGTACCATCGCCGTCGCCTGAATCGGTGGAACTCATCGAAGTGCTGCCTATTTTGCGGTAATCGTCAGGGCTTTGATAATCGGCTCCGGTAATCAAATTGAGTTTCGTGGTCAGTACGTCGAAGAACGGCTTCTCCCCCTCGCTCTCCTTGCAACCGTTCTCATCGCACGCATAATCACCGGGAGCGATACGCCTGGAGTCATCATCGGAACGATACTTATCCATAAACTGGTATGCCGCGTATTTGCCGAGCAATACTTCTCCGGCACGCCTCGGCATACGCCCTTGAACGAGCTTGTATCCCGATGCTTCAAGCTGGGTCATATCCGTACCCATCACAGAAGCATATTGAGCCACGTATCGGGATCCGGCTCCCGCAGTGAGATCCACGGTGCTCTGCGCCGACCGCTGTGGCATCACGGCTGCGACGCCTGAAATGCCACGGAACGTCTGTACCGCAGCATCGTCAAGCTTGGCCTGCTGATCCGATGATGTCATGTCCGACGAAGACAAACTCGACATACCGACGCCAGAGCTGTCGTACGCGCCCGAGCCGCCGGCAGCTGTGACGGTAATGTCGTTGAGATTGCCCATGCTCTTGAGCATCTGCTCATTCTGCTCGCTGATACCTTGTCCAATCGAAATCATCAGGACGATGGAGCAGCAGCCGACGATCACGCCGAGCACCGTCAAAATCGTACGCGATTTGCGCCGCAGCAAATTCTGCGCGCAAGTATGTGCGATATCCGAAAATCGCATGCCTACTCCTTGACGGATGGAGTGGAAGATGACGTTGCGGATACGGAGGCAGCCGATGTGCCACCTGCCGTGGCGATTACCTGCGTCGGCGCATCGGCAGCTATGGCAGTAGATTTACCCTGCTTATCGGCTCCAAGATCGGCAGGCTCCCAATCCCAATCGTCATCATCGGCCACCTGCTTTGCCTTCTTACGGCGGTGACGGACCACCAATACGACCGTCAATACAACCACGACGAGTGCAACGGCCGCCGCCACTATCCACACCCAGACCGGCATGCTCTGATCCTGGACGTCAACATCCGTATCGGAATCATCCGGAACAGGAGCTTCAACGGCATTGATTTTCACCGGAAATTCCTTGGTCTGCGGCTGTCCATCGGAATTCTCATACGTCACCGTCAGTTTCGCCTCGGTTTCGCCGGGCTTGTCCGCAGTGAATGCGAATCCAATGGAGCCGGACGCGCCGGACGCCACATTGCCGACGTACTGCTTGGCCTGCGTGGCGGTGATACCGTCGCCTTCAACGCTCGCCTCGACATTGGAAACGTCGCCCTTGCCCTTGTTCACGTAATCCATGGTGATAGTAGTTTCCTCACCTGCGTTGACGATATTGGGCACCACTGGATCGTTCAATTCAAAACGATCAGGCTGCGAAACGGGTACGGAAATTTTGATGTCGGAAGTGTTGGAGCTGCGTGCGGCACCGTCCACGTACTCGTATTTGAAGCTGATGTCGATGCCCTGCGCGCCGTTTTTCGCACTGGCCAGTGTCTGCATCGGCACGGTCTGCGTCAACGCAGCTCCCGCATTCAGCGCATCGTAGTAGAACGTGTTCGTACCGCCGGAGATGGCAAAATTCTCACCGCCGTCCACGGTGACCACCATGTTGCTCACCGCCACTTTGCCCATGTTTTGGAAGGTGAAACCGAGGTTGAAGGTGCTGCCGACCGCCACCGACCCGTCGCCATAGGTGAAATTGGTGATAATGATGTTCGGCACCGGCCCAGCAATCTGCTCAACACTGTTGTCCGCTCCCGCACCCGGAGCATCGGAAGTATTGGCGCCATCTTCGGCGAACGCCGTCGGCACAATGCACACCAACGTGATGGCGACCACCGCCAATAGTGAGATTGCCCCGTTGAGCAGTGTTGCGATTCTTGTGTTGTTGCCCATGGAAGGCCCTTCTGTTGTCGTCATAGTTGTCGATATGCGTTGTCGTGAATGTTACGTAAGCCGGTCGCCGATGATGCGGCCGTCAAGAAGTGTGACGATGCGATCGGCGTATTGCGCCATATTGTCGTCATGTGTGACGAGCACGATGGTCTGGTTGAAATCGCGTGCGAACGAGCAAATCATATCCATCACTTCGGTTTTGGTTTTGGAATCGAGATTGCCGGTCGGCTCGTCGGCGAATACCACTTGCGGACGTGCCGCGAAAGCGCGGGCGATGCCGACGCGCTGCTGCTGACCGCCAGACATCTGGGCCGGATAATGGTTCATTCGTTTGCCAAGGCCGACCCGCTTGAGCATGGCACGCGCGATCGTCTCGCGTTTACGCTTCGGCACGCCTCGGAACATCAGTGGCATGGCCACATTCTCGATGGCATTGAGATTGGGCAGCAGATTGTACGACTGGAACACGAAGCCAAGGTGCTTCTGCCTGAATTCGGCCAGCTGCCGTTCGTCAAGCCTGCTGATGGGCACACCTGTGATACGTACACCACCTTTAGTTGGTTTTTCCATGCCGGCAAGCTGATTGAGCAGGGTGGATTTACCGGATCCGGACTCGCCATAGATACAGCAGATCTGCCCTTGCGGAATGGCGAGATTGACACGTTCCAGTGCTACGACGGTCTCATCGAGCACTGGATATTCCTTGCGTAGGTTTTTAACCTCGATAATGGGACCGCGACCGGTTTTCCCAGCGTTGGATGTGCTACCTACCGGCACATTCACCTCCTCGTTTTCTGGGAATATGTTGATAATTGCTCCTAAGTCTAAAGTGTTTCACCGCGCTTCGCCACCCTTAAGGGAACACCCTGAAGCCACGGTCCGCGCGTGCCTGAAACTCGAAAACCGTTCAAGAAACCCCGCCTGAACGATATGGAACATGTTATTTCATGCCAGAATCCCTTGTTTCGTGCCAAATGGCAGTGAACCGTGAAACGACGAAAATACAATGAAGGCATCGCAACGAATCGAAAACGAAGCCGAACGGTTCCATACCATGAGGGGGACATCATGAAACGTCGTTTCACACAAGCGGAGGTCTACTACCTCAACACCCTGCCCGCGGTGGAGCGGGCGTCGATGGACCGCATCACCTATTCGAGGGATTTCCAGGTGCGTTGCATGGCGCAATATCTGCGGGGCAACGGACCGACTAGCATCTTTGCCAGCGCGGGACTCAATCCGAAGATCGTGGGCAGCAAGCGCATCGAACGCGCCATCGCACGTTGGAAGGCCGATCCGCAGATCATGCTGGAGGCGCAGTCGTTCGCCAATGAAGCCGCGGCCGATCAACGCGACCTGCTCGTCATCTCCCAATCCATGACCATCGCATGGCTGGAGAAGAAAGTCATGGATCTGCAGAAACAGATCCAATCCGTGAAGCAGCATGAGGCGGAACGCCCGTCCATGCCGGCCCACGGGGCGCTCATCGGACTGGAATAGCGTCCAGAAGCGTTCCCATGACAAGATGTGCGTCGTGGTACGGCGACGCACCCATACGCGATCCCTCCTTCCATCGTTTCCGCATTCTCCGTCACATTCACGCGGCTCCCCGATGGAAGGAGGGATTCGTTTCGTCTTTGGCCGCATACCCCGCGATTGGCGCATGCGGCCAAAGACGCCATTCGATCAATATTCGTCAGATACGCGGCACCGATGGGGCGGCCGTATGGGACGGCTTCGGCGTGTACGCGCTCCGTTCCGCGGTTTCGTTGGCTGTCACCATCGCCTGCGTGATCTGGCTGTACATATCCTGATATCCGCCAGGGGTGGATGCTGGAAGCACGACGGTCTTGGAGTTGTTGGATTCGCTCAAGGAGCGCAGCACGTCGAGGTACTGGTTAAACAGCACCACATTGTTCACATCGCCGATGTTCATGCCGACAGCCTGCAGGCTCTTGATCTGGTCGACGATACCGTTGGCGATCTCGCGACGGTAGTTGGCCTGACCTTCACCCTGAAGACGGGTCTTCTCCGCTTCAGCAGCGGCTTGGGTCTCAATCTGGATGCGCTGGGCCTCGGCGCGCTGCCGGGTGGCCTCCTTCTCACGCTGGGCTGCGTTGATGGAATCCATGGCATTCTTGACCTGCGGGCTCGGGTCAATGGCGGTGATCAGGGTCTTGACCACGGTGAAGCCGAAGCGGGACATCTCGTTGCCGACGGTCTTCTGCACGTCGAAGGCCACATCATCCTTACGGGCGAAAGCATCATCGAGGCTCAACGCAGGAATGGCGGAACGCAGGGCGTCTTCCATGTAGGAGCGCAACTGGCCGGCCGGATCGCGCAACTCATAGTAAGCGGTGGCAACGTTCTCCGGATTCACACGGAACTGGGTGGAGGCGACGACCGTGACGAACACATTGTCGAGGGTTTTGGTCTCCAGCTGCACGTTGAGCTGGTTGACGCGCATGTTGGTTTTCATGGCGATACGGTCCACGAACGGGATACGGATGTGGATGCCCGCGAACTGCACCTTGTTGAACTTGCCGAAACGTTCGATGATGTATGCCTGCTGCTGCGGCACGATGAACAACGTGGACAGGAACAGGAACGCGATGATCAGCGCAATGACAAGGAGCGCTACAAGGAACGGCATGGCATTACTCCCTTCTTTGGTTTCTCTTTAAAGGTCTTGTCGCATGACCTTTCGTAGGTTCAGCAACCATTGCCGAACCCGAGTAAAAATTTACCAAAGAATGCAATCGTATGCAGACAATGTCCGCGAGCTGGGCAAGGGCCGTCCACGAGCCAACCATCGCCTGTCCAGGAGCTGACCCACATACGTCCACGAGCCGGACAGGGGGCGCTTTCCCCTGTCCGGTTCGTGAGATAGCGTGCCAGTTAATATTCAAATCCCTACCGATGGCAAAACTTTCAGGCATATACGTGTTGCGCGAAGGTGAACAGACTCTCGCCGGCATGACGGTTGAGATAGTGCTCATACGCGATGTCGAAAGCCTGACCGAGATCCTCGATGAGGTCCTGCTTGTCTTCGACGCCGACCGCGAGACGTACCAGCTCGTCGGTGATGCCGACCTTCAGACGCTCCTCGCGCGGCAGTTCGAAATGCGTCATGCGGCACGGCAGTTCGGCAAGCGATTCCACCGCGCCCAGAGACACCGCCAAACGGAAGATATGCAGGTTGTCAAGCACGTCCGCAGGGTCGACGCCCGGCACCACTTCGAAGCTCAGCACGGCACCGCCGCCCTTGAGACCGTTGGAGGCCAGCTCGTATTCGTGGCCGGGCAGTCCCGGATAATGCACGGACTTGACCAACGGGTGCAGCAGCAGATAGCTGGAAATCGCACGCGCGTTCTCCTGCTGACGGTCCATGCGCAAGGCGAGCGTCTGGATGCCGCGACGCACCGAATCGCATTCGTTCGGCGCGAGCACGCCGCCCAAACGGTTCTGCGCGAAGTAGACGCGCTTGCCCAGCTCATCGTCCTTGACCACCACGAGGCCGGCGTTGACTTCGGAATGGCCGGCCAGATACTTGGTGGCGGAATGGATGACGATGTCGGCGCCTTGGTCGAGCGGCTGCTGCAGATACGGGGTGACGAATGTGTTGTCGACGATGGCGATCGCGCCATGACGATGGGCGATTTCGGCAATGGCGGTCACGTTGTTGACTTGCAGAAGCGGGTTGGTGAGCACTTCGAAATACACGGCTTTGGCTGGGCATCCGTGCGCGCCGCCCTTGACGGATTCGCCGGAGACCGCAGCGTCGAGCGCCTCGTAATCGGTGGTGTCCACTTCCTCTACGATGACGCCCCAGCGTTCGAAATACTCATGGAACAGCGAGTAGGTGCCGCCGTAGATGTTCTTGCCGACGACGATGCGGTCGCCTGGCTGGAAGATCGACAGCACCGCGTGGATGGCGGCCAGGCCGGAACCGAACGCAAAACCGCGCGTGCCATGCTCCAGCTGCGCGATCTGCTTCTCCAGGAACTCGCGGGTCGGGTTGCCACTGCGGGCATAATCCCAGCGGGGCATGGTCCCGACCGATTCGAAAGCATAGGTGGACGAGTTGTAGATCGGCGGGTTCACGGCTCCGGTGTTGTTGTCGTTGACCGGCAGTCCGTGGACGAGCTGAGTGTTGAATCTGGTCATGGTGCGCACCCCCTCGGTGTGGTTTCCTTGCCGCGTGCCGTTCACGCGATCGCTGGTTCCTACTTAACCGTGTCTTGGAAAGCGCCACGCGCCGGAGATTATCGACGTTGCTTATACAACGTGCGAATCGCCATAGCGTTTATTTATGAGGGGTTATCGGATGGTACGAAACCTCCGGAAACATACACCCGCGTGGACTGTAAACGGTTTCGAAGGATGTGACATAACCGGCCCGGAATCGGTATGGAAAAGCCTTCCGCAGCACATGCTACGGAAGGCTTGGAAACAGGATTGACGGACGGCAGGCCGCCGTCAGGTCAGGTAAGAATCAGAGCTTGCCGCCTTCGACCACAATGTCATCCGGGTTGACGTCGGAGCCGTACACCGGCTTCAAAGTCTCCTCGTAATCCTTGTGGAAGAAGTTCTCCTTGCCGAGCTTCACGATCTCGTCGTTGATCCAGTTGAGCAGCTCCTTGTTGCCCTTCTGCACGGCCGGCGCGATGGTGTCTTCGTCACCGAGCTTGGTGATGCCCACCTTGAAGCCCTTGTTGATCTTGGCCCAGGCCAGCACCTCGGTGTTGTCGGTGGAGAAGGCGTCGCCACGGCCGTCGAGCAGCGCGTTGTAGGCGTCGGCGTACTGGTCGTACTTCTGCAGCTTGACGTCGGGTTCGTTCTTCTCGAAATAGCTTTCGGCGGTGGTGCCCTTGGCGATGATCAGCGTCTTGCCCTTGAGCTGGCTCACGTCGGTGATTTCGGCGTTCTCCGGGGAGACCACGCCGAGCGCGACCTTCATGTACGGCTTGGCGAAGTCGACCTTCTCCTTGCGCTCGTCGGTGACGGTGAAGTTGGCCAGCGTGATGTCCACCTTGTTGGACGTGAGCACATCCACACGGGCGGCCGGATCGACGGACGTGTACTTGACCTTCACGCCCAGATCCTTGGCGAGACGCTCGGCGAAGACGATGTCGTAGCCGGCGTTCTTGCCGTCCTTGTCGATGTAGCCGAACGGGGCCTTGTCGGAGAAGACGGCCACTTTGAGCACGCCGGACTTCTTGATCTCGTCCAGGGAGCGGGCGGTCACCTTGGACGTGGTGGCGCCGCCGTTGGAGGCGTTGTTCTCCTCGCTCGGGGTGGCGGCGTTGGGACCGCAGGCAGCCACGGAGGCGGCCATGATCAACGCGGCCGATGCGGCCACGATGCTCTTGATTGTCTTGTTGATGATTGATGCGGTCATGGTTACTCCTCTCTTGTACGGATGACTGCTATCAAAACTTGCGATTACTCGGCGGAAGTTCCCGTCGGTTCCGCCGGCTTGCGATGCCTGTCGAATTCGAACGTGTGCAGGAAACGCTTGGCACGCTCGGTTTTCGGATTGGTGAAGAACGCTTCGGCGTCGTCGGATTGTTCCACGATGCCGCCGTCCTCCAGCATGATCACCTGGTCGGCGATGGCTCGTGCGAATTGCATCTCGTGCGTCACGATGAGCATGGTCTGGCCGGAATCGGCGAGTTCCAGCATCACGTCAAGCACCTCGCGCACCATTTCCGGATCAAGCGCGGCGGTGACCTCGTCGAACAGCAGCACTTCCGGATGCAGGATCAGCGCACGGCAGATGGCCACGCGCTGGCGTTGGCCTCCGGACAGCTCATGCGGCCAGGCATCCTTGCGGTCGGCGAGTCCGACGCGTTCCAGCAGAGCGATGGCTTCCTTCTCGACCTCCGCCTTGTCGCGCTTCTGCACGAGCGTCGGAGCGAGCGTGATGTTGCCGAGCACGGTTTTGTTGGGGAACAGGTCGTAGCTTTGGAACACCATGCCGACACGCGTGCGCAGCTCGCTGCCGCGCTTGCTGCGGCCGGCCGATTCGGTGCCCGGCTTGCCGGTTTCGATAATCTCGCCGTTCAGCGCGATGGTGCCGCCCTGAATCGGCTCAAGACCTGCGATGGTGCGCAGCAACGTCGACTTGCCCGATCCGGACGGGCCGACGATGACGAACACCTTGCCATGGGGCACGTCGAAGGAGATGTCGTCCAGCACTGGCTTGTCGGCATTGGCGTACCGCTTGACCAGATGCCTGATTTCAAGGCTTGTCTGCGTTTTCCCGCTGTTTTGCGCGGTCTGCGTAACCTGTTCAGCCTGCTCAGTCATGCTTCCACCTCTTTTCCAACCTGCGGGCCACGATGGACAGCGGCCAGCACACGATGAAGTACATGAAGAAAATCGTTCCGTAAATCCACAAAGTGCCCGTCGGATACTGGAAACGGTTCGCGTCGATGATCTGCTGGCCCACCTTGATGACTTCCACCACGCCGAGCAGCACGGCCAATGACGTGGTCTTCACGATACGCGTGGCGAGGTTCACGGAAGCCGGCAGCAGCCGGCGCAACGCCTGCGGCAGAATCACTTTCGTGAACGTCTGCCAGCCGCTCAATCCCAAAACGTACGACGACTCGTACTGCGCCTTCGGAATCGATTCGAGCGCACCACGCACCAGATCGCCCAGTTCAGCGCCGCCCCACAAAACGAAGACGAACACGCATGCGCCGGTCGCATCCAAATTCCAATTCCATGCCTGCGCGAAACCGTAGAAGGCGATGAACAGCAGCGCCAGCTGTGGCATGATGCGGATGAAATCCAGATAAATCCTGGTCAGCACCCGCACAACGGGATTTTTCATCGTCATCAGCCAGCCGACGATCAAGCCGACGGGCACGGACAACGCCACGGACACGCCGGCGATCCACACCGTGACCCACAGGCCCTGTAGCAGGCGCGGAATCACGCCCGGCTCGAGCAGAATCTCAGCGCCGCTCATAGTCGAACCTCCGTTCCAGCCAAGTGCCGAACAGCGAGATCGGCAGCAGAATCACCAGATACGCCACAATCAGCAGGAACAGCGACTCATAGGTGTCGTAGTACATGCCGATCAGGTCCTTGGCCATGTACATCACGTCGGCGAGCGCGATGGCGGACACCACGGACGATTCCTTGATGAGGAAGATCACATTGGCCACGACGCCTGGAATGGAGGTGCTGATGGCCTGTGGAATGACCACGCGGCTTAATGTCTGCCATTTGCTCAAGCCCAGCACGTATGCGGATTCGCGCTGCACTTCCGGAATGGTCTCCAGGCCGCCGCGCATCGCTTCGGCCATATAGGAGCCGCCGAGGAAGCCGAGTCCGACGATGGCGCACAGTTCCGCGGACCAGACGAGTCCGAGTTTCGGCAGGCCAAAATACAGGAAGTACAGCTGCACCAGCAACGGCGTGTTACGGCTCAGCTCGATGTAGACGCGCACGACCTGCCGCAGGACGGGGATGCGCGCGATCTCGATGCCGGCGCAGACCAAGCCGACCACGATCGCCAGGATGATGCCGAAGACGGAAATGAACAGCGTCATTTCGGCACCGCTGACGAAGAACGGCGCGTAGTGCGAGATGAACGTCCAGTCGAACACGCGCGCCTCCTTCTCTTCTCAACGGATTTTTCGTATTTGTTCCGGCGAACGCGGCTCATACTATCGCTTTATTCGCCACTACGAGCCAGTTTCGTTATCGGCTTTTCGTATAAGGACTTATCAGGTATCGCGAAACAGTCGTCCTGCGATCCCTCCAAGGTTCTTCTACAGTATGGCATGTTGGCGGATTGCGCCGTCGGCGCATATCGAAATGTGAAGATTGGGTATGCCTTGCGAGAGAGTATGCACATGCTCATTCGACATGCAACGATGGAGGATCTGGACGCGATCGAGGCTGTGGAGGCCGCCTGCTTCCCACCTGCGGAGGCCGCAAGCAACGAAAGCCTTACCGCACGCGTGGCCGCTTATCCGGACCATTTCTGGCTGTTGGTCAACACCGATGACGACGATACCCCGTTCCCCTCGCGTGTAGAGGACGGCACGTTGGTTGGTTTCGTCGATGGCATGGCCACAAACGAGCCGAATCTTGCCGATGCCATGTATGACGACGCCGATATGCATGACGAGCATGGCGATTGGCAGATGATTTTCGGCGTGGATGTGGCACCCGTCTACCAGCATCGCGGCTGCGCCAGCTATCTGCTGCGCCAGGTGATTCTCGACGCGGCACAGGCCGGACGCAAGGGCCTCGTGCTCACCTGCAAGGAACGGCTGGTCGATTTTTACGCACGGCTGGGATTCGTGGACGAAGGACTGTCCGAGTCGACGCATGGCAACGTGGTCTGGCATCAGATGAGGCTCGCGCTGATGCACGCCGTCGGCACGGGAAACCCTACTGCGAACGGCTCCGCCAAGACCGCGGAGCGTACCAATGATGCGGATACGACCGCCATGAGCGGCGTGGACCACGACACGGAAACCTTGGAGTTTCCGCAGGTCGAACCCACCGCGTGAAGAACGGCCGGCGAACTTCACGTGAACATCGCGACACGCCGACGATTTGCATTCCGCCGAGAATCCACGTAAGTTAGCACTCGCTTCGGGCGGTTGGCGCAGAGGTAGCGCACTTCCCTGACACGGAAGGGGTCACAAGTTCGAATCTTGTATCGCCCACTGGAGCATTGCTCCGTACAAATTAAGACTGGGTGATTGGCGCAGCGGCTAGCGCACTTCCTTCACACGGAAGGGGTCATAGGTTCGATTCCTATATCACCCACTGGATGCCTGCTTCTCACGGCAGGAATCCTTTGCGGACATAGCTTAGTTGGTAAAGCGCAACCTTGCCAAGGTTGAGACCGCGGGTCCGAGTCCCGTTGTCCGCTCCAGCATGAAGCCTCACCGATTCGGTGGGGCTTTTCGTTTATCCGTTTGTCGGTATCCGACAACAGGCCTCGGGTGGGAAGCAATCGGCGCTTCCCACCCGTCTGTCTTTCGGTTCTATTCGCGCATGCCATCCCACGCGTAGTCGAGATGCATGAATTCGGGCACCTTGTACCATTTGACCGGATAGCCGGCGCCATGCGCGCAGAACACCGAATCCGGCGTGTTCTCCAGATCGGATTCCGGATCGTAAGCCATGTTCTCGATCACCTCGTCGGCATTGTGGCACGGCTGGTAGCCGGCGAACACGCAGCTTAAATGGCCACGGCCGTGCGTGTACGCGTTCACGTCCATCGCATAGTCGCGCATTTCGGATACCGGCGCCGTGCCGTTCAACACCATGTATTCGCCGTCGCCGGTAGGCGTGTCGAACGTGCCCGACATGCGCTGGATGTCGGCCATCGCATGTCCGACCATGTCCTGCGGCACTTCCAGACGGAAGCCGTACCAAGGTTCAAGCAGACGGCAATCGCCCTTCTTCTTCGCTTCCATCAGGCCCTGGCGTATCGCGCGGTAGGTGGCTTGGCGGAAATCGCCGCCTTCCGTGTGCTTCAGATGCGCGCGGCCAGTCAGCAAGGTGATCCGCATATCCGTGATCGGAGAGCCGGTGAGCACGCCCAGATGCTCGCGTTCCTTGCAATGCTGCATGATGAGGCGCTGCCAGTTGCGGTCGAGCACATCCTCGCTGCACACGGTGGCGTATGCCATTCCCGCGCCCTGCGGCAGCGGTTCGAGCAGCACATGCGTTTCGGCGTAGTGACGCAACGGCTCGAAATGGCCGACGCCTTCGACCGGCGCGGCGATCGTCTCCTTGTACAGGATGCTGCCCGGTCCGAACGTGACGTCCAGGCCGAAACGGTCGTGCATGATCTGCTGGATGATCTCCAGCTGCACCGCGCCCATCAACTGCAGGTGCACTTCCTCTAGGCGAGACTGCCAGACGACGTGCAGCAGCGGATCCTCGTCCTCCAGTTCGCGCAGGGCGACGAGACATTTGTGAATGTCGCACTCCCCCGGTTCCAGCGTGTACGTGAGCACCGGCTGGAGGACCGGACTGCCGGCGTCCCGCTCCATGCCGAGGCCTTCGCCGGGGAATGTCTGCGTCAGACCCGTGACGGCGCAGATGGTGCCTGCGGGGACCGTGTCGACGGTGGTGGATTTCGCGCCGGAATAGACGCGCACCTGGTCGGCTTTCTCATGCCATTGGCCGTCTTCGGCAACCGCATCCGCGTCGCCGGCGTGCGCGGTGCCGCTTAGCATCATCTTGGCCTTCAGTTCGCCGCCGGTCACCTTGAGCCAGGTCAGACGGTTGCCTTGCGCGTCATGAGACACCTTATATATGCGTGCGCCGAATTCGCCATTGTATTGCGGCTCTTGCGCGAACCGTTCGAAACCTGCGACGAACTGTTCTATACCGTCCATTTTCAGCGCTGATCCGAAATAGCAGGGGAACAGCTCACGGCGGGCGATCATGGCGCGAATGGTTTCGTCCGGCACGGTTTCGGTGTCGAGATACGCGTCCATGGCCGTTTCGTTTTGCATGGCGATCTCCTCCATGCGTTCGCCGTCAATCGGCTCGGTGAAGTCGACGCAGCCGTCCGAGAAGCGTTTCTTGAGTTGGGCGAGCAGTTGCGTTTTGTCGGCGCCGGGCGAGTCCATTTTGTTGACGAAGACGAATGTGGGCACCTGATAGCGATTGAGCAGTCGCCACAGCGTTTCGGTATGGCCTTGGATGCCGTCCGCGCCGGAGATGACGAGGATGGCGTAGTCGAGCACGGCGAGCGTACGTTCCGTTTCGGCGGAGAAGTCGACGTGTCCAGGAGTATCGAGCAGGGTGATGGTGAGGTCGGGCGTGGCGATGACGGCCGGCTCGGTGAAGATGGTGATGCCGCGCTGCCGTTCCATGGCGTCCGTGTCGAGGAAGGCGTCGCCGTGGTCGACGCGGCCGAGTTTGCGTACTTGGCCGGTAGCGTACAGCAGCGCCTCCGACAACGTGGTCTTGCCCGCGTCCACATGCGCCAGAATGCCCGCGACGATTCGCTTCATGGTCTCCCCTATCTTCGCAAGCCAATGGCTTGCCAGTCAATGGACAGGAAAGCCCCCGCACCGCATGAAACGACGCGAGGGCTTGATGGTGACCCCGGCCGGGCTCGAACCGGCGACCTTGAGATTAGAAGTCACATGCTCTATCCAGCTGAGCTACAGGGCCAAACTAAACACAGTATAGTCAGTTCGCACACGGTTGCCAACTCGACACGGCAATCACATCGCCTTGAGCACAATGCCGACGATGGCAACGAGCACGCCGACATATTGGATGCCGGCCACGGGCTTGCGGGGCACGCCAAGCAGGCCGAAACGGTCGACCAGCAATCCTCCGCCGACCTGGCCGAGCAATACCAGCATCACCGTCATGCCGGTGCCGATATGCGCGGACAGGTACGCGTTGCACATCACCAGCGTCGCACCCAGCAATCCGCCTGCCCACATCCACCACGGATTGCCTTTCTTCAGCGCGTCGCCGAGGCTGTAGGTGCGGTCGACGAATGCGACGACGATCGCAAGCGAGATCAGACCGACCACGAACGAGGCGAGCGATGCCTTCACCGGCGATCCCAACGCGACGCCCAGCTTGCCCAACAACGCCGTCTGCACGGCCGAACACATGCCGAACGCGATGCCTGCGCAACTCCACAGCACGGTCGCGGAACCTGGCACATGTACGGCTTTTCCGTCAGTTTCGGATTTTTCGGAATCGCCGGAATTTTCCGAACCGCCAGCCGGGCGATCGATGGCAGGCCTCAATCGCAGATTCGGTCCGGCGACGGCAAGCAGGAAGCCGACCAGCGTGATCGCCGCGCCTGCGATGCGCAGCGGGGAAATCGGCTGCGCGGTAGTGCCGAACCAGCCGAAAGCGTCGATCAGCAGGCCCATGACGATCTGCCCGGTGACTGGCATGATCACGGTTTTGAGACTGCCCAGTTTCGGCAGCAGCAGCACATTGCCGGTCAGGAAAGTGACACCGAACACGCCCGCGAACCACATCCACCATGGGCCGTTCGCCGCGGTGGCGGGAATCAGCGGATACGGGCCAAGCAGCAGCGTCAAAGTCAGCATCGCAATGAGGCCGACGCTGAACGACACCAGCGAGGCGCGCAACGGCGAGCCGATGGAACGGCCGAGCCGCGTGTTCACCGCGGTCTGCACCGGCGTGATCAGTCCGGAGAAAATTCCCAGCAATCCTTGCAGCATGTTCAGCCTTCCTACGTTTCTCGGCACACGCTTCCCGGCACAGATTATCACAGCACCAGACCATCAGCCGACGTAACAATAAACCCTTGAAATCCAATGATTCCAAGGGTTTTCATGCAATCCCAGCAAAAGGTGCGAACCGGCGACCTTGAGATTAGCGGTCAGGGAAACCGGTCGAGGCCAAACGCTACTCGATAATCCAGCTCAGGCCGACGAGCACGATGACGAACAGCACGTTCACCGCGGTGTAGACGGCCAGATAACGGCCTTTTTTGTCCGGGTAGGCGCGCGTCACGTTCTTGTAGCCGATCAGCGACGCCATGGACGCGATCAGTGTGCCCAAGCCGCCCAGGTTGGTGCCGATGATCAGTTCACGCCACTGGTCGCAGAAGCCGGACAGCAGCAGCGTGGTCGGCACGTTGGAGATGAACTGGCTGGACACCACGGCCACCTCCAGCGGATGCGCGCCCACCAGCGAGGCGGCCAGCTCGTAGAATTCCGGCACGCGCTTCATATTGCCGATGAAGATGAAGAACATGCAGAACGTGAGCGGCAGTCCCCAATCGACGTTGCGGAACACGCGGCGGTCGCATAGCAGGAACGCCACGAACACGACGACGCACATCACCCACAGCGGAATGAAATCGCTCACCGCCAGCAAGCAGACGACGAACAACGCCGTGTATACGATCGTACGCCAGCCGCCATAACCGGCACCGTAGCCGGTCACGCGAATCTCGTCAGGCTGCGGCCGGTCGGAATGCGGGGCGAGCACGTTCTGTTCGATGCCGGAACCGTCGATTTCAGAGAATTCGGAAACCGGCTTGCCGCCGAATACCACACAGGTGATGATTACCAGCAGCAGCGCAGCCATAGTGGAATATGGCGCCATAATGCCGATCATTTCGGACGTCGGCATGCCCGTCAACGCTTTCAGATACAGGTTGTGCGCGTTGCCGATCGGGGTGAGCATGCTGCCCACGTTCGCGCCGACGGTCATCAGCGTGCCGACAAGCACCGCATGCTCTTCCATGTGCGCCATCGTCAACACCGCGATTGCGAACGGCACGAAGGTGACCAACGCCACATCATTGGTGATGAGCATGCCGGAGAAAAACGGCAATGCGATCAACGTGAGCACCAGGCCACGCGCGGTTTTGACGTGATGCAGCAGGCGCGAGCCGATGATGCGGAACACGCCGATGCGCTGGAAGCCGCACACCACAAGCATCAGACAGATCAGCTGCGAGATGGTGCTGGCGTGGATGTAGCCGGCGTATTCCTTGTCTGGCGGCACGATGAAGCACGATATGAGTGCGAATATGGAAGCGACTACGAGAATGGTCTCGTTCTTCAGGACCTTGACGACCAATCGCCGCATGCATTCCTCCGTCAATCCCGTTTGCAACCGCCTTGCACACCTTGCAAAACCCAAGCGATTTTCATGCAAACGCCTAGACCACTTTACCCAAAAATGCGACTAGCACGAACCCTCGGCGTGCTGCTTTTCCGACCATTCCAACGATTTTCATCCATTATTGCTTACTGCCGCATGCTTTTGCAAACCGGCAAAAGCGAAAATAAGACCCGCAAATCTTCACAAATTAACCCCGCGTGCGCCAAGATTTTGTCTAAAAATCATCTTCCGTTCGCCTTCGATTCACCATATGGGCGTGTCACGCAACGTTGTTGCCGAAAACACGCGACTGCAGGTCCTTGCGCAGCGTTTCCAGTTTGGTGATCTGTCCGAGCAGTTCGATTTTCTCTGCACCGTCCGGCAGTTGCGCCATGCGGCGCTGGGCCGCGCCGATTTTGCGCATGATGCCGGTATCAAGCAGTCTGACGATCAGTTCGGACGCGTACCGCCGCTCCTCCTGCGTTGGCTTGCGCAATTGCGCCGATTGTTCCTGCGACTCGCCTGTATTGCGGTTCGCGTCCGCTTCGCTCGGCGGCAATGGCAGCGGCATGACGGCCAGCTCGTTGATGACCGATTCGAGCATCGGACCGCCCGCCTTCGTCAGATTGTGCATCCACAGTCCCTGCGGCACGTCTTCCCCTGGAAGCCCGCCCGCCGCGGCGACCGCTTGGAACAGCGTGCGGAACACCGGCGTCATGAAACTCGACAAGGTCAGGCTGGCGAACATCGTCGGATCGACGGCCAACGGCACCTGGATCAGCGTGGCCATGAACTGCTGTTCGCAGATGAACACGGCGTCGTCGATGCGATAGTAGCTTTGGTCGGCCGCGTCGCGATGCTCCAACGCCTTGCGTGCGGCGGGATTCGCATACGGATTCGCGCCACGTTCCGCATATGCTGGTTCAGCCGACGGCCCCGCATTGTTTTGGAATCGACGTTTCGGCGCGTACGCGTCCTCGTCACGCATGTTCAGTTTGCGACGCTGGTACGCCACTTCGCGTTGCATGATGTCCAGATCGACGCCGATGCGACGTACCGCCTTGCGTGAGTACAGGTCGAGCAGCGAACGGTCTCGGATTTGCGCGATCAGCGGGGCGACCGCCTTGACCGCGCCCATCTGACCTGTCGCGTACGTGGTGTCGAAACGGTCGATTGCCGAATCGATCACGAAATCGTACAGCGGCCGCGCATTGGCGATCAGCGCGCGCACCGCCTCGTTGCCGCGTTTGATGCGCAGATCGCACGGGTCGAGGTTGTCTTCGGCGACCGCGACGAACGCCTGCGTCGAAAACGCGGCGTCCAAACCGAACGCGTGGATCGCGGCCTTCTGCCCAGCCGCATCGCCGTCGAATGTGAACACGACACGCGAGCTCAACGCCTGCCCCTCCACCTTCAGGGGGCCAACCAGCTGCACGGCGCCCAACGAATCGTCCGCGATCAATCGGCGGATGATCTTCGCATGCTCGACGCCGAATGCGGTGCCGCACGTGGCGACCGCCGTGTCGATGCCGGCCAGATGCATGGCCATCACATCGGTATAGCCTTCGACGATCACCGCCTGGCGTTTCTTCACAATCGCCGATTTGGCAAGGTCGATGCCGTACAGCACCTGTGTTTTGCGGTACAGCTGCGTGTCGGGCGTGTTGATGTATTTCGCGTTGATCGTGTCATCCTCGTACAGCTTGCGCGCGCCGAAGCCAAGCGTACGACCGGTCGAATCACGAATCGGCCATGTCACGCGGCCACGGAAATAGTCGTATACGCCACGCTGGCCCTGACGGGCGAGTCCCGCGTCGAGCATCTCCTGCTGGGTGAAGCCTTTGCCGGCAAGGTGCCGCACCAGGTTATCCCATCCTTGAGGGGCATAGCCGCAGCCGAACCGCTGGCAGTCGGCCTGGCTGAAATTGCGGCCGTCCAACAGCTTGCGCGCGGCGAGCGCCTCCTTGGTCATCAGCTGGGAGACGAAGTATTCCTGCGCCGCCTCGTTGGCTTCGAGCAGGCGTGCGCGTTTCGAACCGGTGTGCGCGGGCACGTTGTCGGCTTTGTCGTAATGCAGTTCGATATGGTATTTGTCGGCGAGCAGCTCCACCGCGTCACGAAAGTCGATGTTCTCCTGATGTTCGACGTAGCCGAACACGTCGCCGCCGAGACCGCAGCCGAAGCAATGCCATACGCCAAGCGCCGGGCGCACGGAAAAACTTGGCGTTTTCTCGTCATGGAAGGGGCATAGGCCTACGTATGTGCCGGTTCCCGAGGGTTTGAGCGTGACGGTCGCGGATACGATGTCATACAGGTCGGCGGTGGCGCGGACCTTTTCTATGTCTTCCTTCTTGATCATTCCCGGCATACGGTCCAGCCTACCAGCGATGCCATAGGTTATGGCTACGCGGCGTATGCAACGCGCGACACACTCAACTTTGCCTTAGGCACACAGCCAGCCGCTCCACGCCATGTATGTCATCCGACACACTCAAGGCCGTTCGGCCAAGCCTACGGTCGGACAACATACATGGCGCTACGCGGCACTTATGAATCTCATTGACTCGCCACACAGGAAACGGGGGTATACGCGTCAGCAGAGAAGGGAGTGGAGGGTCAGGGCGGACGTGTCGGTCAGGCTCGCCACCTGGTCTATGGCCACGCGCAGGCGTTCGCCGTCGCTGCCGGCCTCGCGCCAATCGTCGAGGAACACGTTCTCCAACGCGCTGGACGGTTTGGGATTGTCCGCCATGAACACGTCCACCAGATCGCCGACGATCCGCTGTTCCTCGCCGTGCATCGGCTCGCGTTCGCCGGGCTCCATGACGAAATGCACGGCGATGCCTTTCAGCACCACGATTTCGTAACTGGTTTCCTCGGGAATCACCAGATCGCCGTTGTATCGGGTCAGCGGCTCGTTGCCGTACGTGTCCCGCGTGGCTTGTTCCACGGAACCGGCGAATCGGCCGATCAGATTGCTGGTCATGTTCTTCAATGCGGCGAGCGCGCGGCGCGAACCGTCGAAATAGCCGGGGAATGTGTCGCGCCGGTGCATTCGTGCGAACGCGTCCACCAGTTTGTCGGCGTCCCATTGCGGACCATACCAGGCGCGCGCGTCCTCGACGACCGCGTCGATCACTCCGTTTTCGTGCAGTTCGCCCGGATTGAACGCGCCGGTGGCGATGGCGTCCTCCACGTCATGCACGCTGTAGGCGATGTCATCGGACAGGTCCATCACCTGGCATTCGACGGGACGGCGGGTGGTGTCGGGCGCGTGTTGTTTGAGCCAGGCGAACACGTCCGTATCATCCGGATAGACGCAGAATTTCGCACTGCGCTCCCCTTTCGGATGCGCGGCGGCTTCGGCAAGCGTCCACGGGTATTTGACGGCCGCATCGAGCGCGGCACGCGTCAGATTCACGCCTGCGGAACGTCCGTCGGGAAACAGTATTTTCGGTTCGAGGCGCGTCAATAATCGCAAGGTTTGCGCATTGCCTTCGAAACCACCGATATTGCCGGCGATTTCGGCAAGCGCACGTTCCCCATTATGGCCGAACGGCGGGTGGCCGAGGTCGTGCGCAAGGCAGGCGCAGTCGACCACGTCGGGATCGCAACCGAGCGAAGTGCCGATCTGTCGACCGATTTGCGCGACCTCCAACGTGTGTGTAAGCCGTGTACGTGCGAAATCGTCGGTGCCGGCCACCAGAATCTGCGTTTTCGCGCCGAGCCTGCGCAATGCGGACGAGTGGATGAGTCGGGCGCGGTCGCGTTGGAAGGCGGTGCGGGAGCTGGATTTGGGTGGTTCCGGAGCCCAACGCTCCTCGTCGAACGCGCTGTATCCTTCGCTCGTCATGATGCACCGCCTTCCTATGGGTGCGGCGGCTGCCGCCGCTTTTTACGGGATTACAGGATGCTTGCCGGGTCGAGCTTGGCGAGGTCCTCGGCGGACAATACGTCCGTGGCATGCTCGTACAGGCGCGGAATGCGGTTGCGCAGGCAGGTGAAGATCTCGTAGCTGATGGTGTCGGCGGCACGACCCCAATCGTCCGCGGTCGGTTCGGCGTAATCCTCGCCGCGGCCTGGACCGAACAGTTCCACATTGTCGCCTTCGTGGATGCCGAGTTCGGCGGCGGAACCGTGCAGGTCGAGGATGAACTGGTCCATGCACACGCGGCCGGACACACGGTACAGGCGCGGGCCTTCCGAGGTCATCACGCGCACCGGGCCGCCGGGCTTGGTCACATGCTTGGCGCCTTCCATGTCGAATCCGGAGGCGGAGCGGTGGATGCCGTCCGCATAGCCGAGCGGCACGATCGCGGTGGAGGTGTCGGACGGGGTCAGATACGTGCGGCCGTAGGAAATGCCATGTCCGGCCTCCACATCCTTGACGGTGCCGAGCTGCGCCTGCAGGGTCATGGCGGGCTTCAGGCTATACGTGGACGGCGTGCCCATGGCCGGATCGGCTTCGTAACCGTACAGGCCGATGCCCGGACGGGTCAGTTCGAAGTGGATTTCCGGACGGGACAGCGTCGCCGCGGTGTTGGCGAGGTGGCGGATTTCCGGCGGAATGCCGGCCGCCTCCATACGACGGGTGAAGTCCTTGAACGTTTCGACCTGCATGTCGGTGGATGCCACGAATTCCGGGACGTCCGGCGCGTCGGCGACCGCCAGATGGCTCCACTGGCCGACGATGTGCAGCACGCCTTCCTTGGCGAGCGGCACCAGTTTGGCGAGCGCCGCGTCGAAACCGGCGGGCGTGAAGCCGTTACGGCCGAAGCCGGAATCGACCTTCACATGCACGCGCGCCGTCTTGCCGAGCCTGCGTGCGGCCGCGGCGACGCCGTCGATGCCGGCGAGCGAGCCGACGGAAATGTCGATGTCGTTGTCGACCAGCTCGTCGAACGGCACTTCGGCGCCGCTGTAGACCCACGTCAGAATATGGCAGCGATCGGGGCCGATGCCCGCCTTGCGCAACAACAGCGCTTCATGCGATTGCGCGGTGCCGAGCCACGTGGCGCCGCCTGCGAGCGCGGCAAGCGCGGCGGGGATCAGGCCGTGTCCGTACGCGTCGGCTTTGACGATGCCCATGACGGCGGTGCCGGAATGCGGACCGCCGACGACACTCACCAGATGGCGCATGTTGTCGCGCAGTGCGGCGAGGTCGACGATGGCCTGCGCCGGATACCGCCGCTGGGCGGCCTTGTAGTTCGCTTTGCCTTGTTCGGAGGAGAAATCCCATTCACGTGTTGCGCTCAAAGTCATGGCTCCCATTGTCGCGCCGCTATGTGACAGGTATGGAACATCAGGGACATATGGTGAGACGATTCACGATGTTTTCACGATTTTGTCCGGCAGTGTTTTTTACACTTTCCATACACAAGGCTGTTGCGCATATCGCCGCGGCCTTTCTGATTTCTGGCGTTAAGGCGTGCCAGAGTCCCGGAAATCCGTCCGGTCCAGCCCATTTTTGAAACAATCACAGGGAATCTGACGACCATGGATCTATTTCGCAAGAAGTCGGTGGACCAACTTGTCTCCGAATCGACTCCGCTGAAGCGAACACTGAAAACCTTCGACCTGACCATGCTGGGCATCGGCGCCATCATCGGCACCGGCATCTTCGTGCTCACCGGCAAAGGCGCGCTCACCGCGGGACCGGCATTGTGCGTGTCCTTCCTGCTCGCCGCCGTCTGCTGCGGTTTTGCGGGCCTGTGCTATGCGGAGTTCGCCGCGATGGCACCGGTTTCCGGCTCCGCCTATTCGTACGCGTATCTGGCGTTCGGCGAGTTGATCGCCTTCGTGATCGGTTGGGATTTGATTTTGGAATACGCGTTGCAGGCGGCGACCGTGTCCGCCGGCTGGTCGGGCTATTTCAACAAGCTGTTGGAAGGCTTCGGCCTGCATCTGCCGGTCGAACTGACCGCCGCGTACGGCACCACGCCGGGAGTCACCACGTATTTCAATCTGCCGGGCTTCGTGATCGTGCTTATCATCACGTGGGTGCTGTCCATCGGCATCAACCAGACGAAGAAGACCAACGACATCATGGTGATGATCAAGCTGGCCATCATCGTGCTGTTCATCGTGTGCACCGTCTGGTACATCAATCCCGCCAACTGGAAACCGTTCTCCCCGTATGGCATCTACACGTTCCAGCCGGGTTCGACGCAGCCGTACGGCATCGTGCCGGCCGCGTCGATCGTGTTCTTCAGCTTCATCGGCTTCGACGCCGTCTCCTCCTCCGCCGAGGAGACCATCAATCCGAACAAGACGCTGCCGCGCGGCATCCTGATCTCGCTGGCCGTGTCCACCGTGCTGTACATCATCATGACGCTCATCATGACCGGCGTGGTGCCGTACAAGGAGTTCGCGAAGTTCATCGACGCTCCGGTGGCGGGCGTGATTCTCGAGACCGGCCTCAACTGGCTGGCGTTCATCGTGAACCTCGGCGCGTTGATCGGCATGACCACCGTCATGCTGGTGCAGCTGTACGGCCAGTCCCGCATCTGCTATGCGATGAGCCGCGACGGACTGTTCCCGAAGTTCTTCGGCGAAGTGCATCCGAAGTACCGCACACCGTTCAAGGGCACGTGGTTCTTCGGCATTCTGACGGCCATCGCCGGCGGTTTCATCAACATCAACGTGCTGTTCGAGCTGGTGAACATCGGTACGCTGTCCGCGTTCATCATCGTGTCGGCCGGTATTCTATGGATGCGCAAGACCCAGCCGAATGCGCCCCGCGGCTTCCGCGCGCCGGGCGTGCCGGTCACCCCGATTCTGGCCATCGTATTCTGCTTCGTGCTCATCGCCGGTCTCAACTGGGAGACCTGGGTGCGTTTCGCCATCTGGTTCGGTCTGGGCCTGATCGTGTACTTCGGCTACAGCCGCAAGCGCTCCAAGCTCGGCCTTGAGCAGAAGGCCGGGGCTGACACCAAGGTCGCTGCGACTGAGGACTGAGGTCTATCGGCTGACCGATAGCCGATGGCTGCTTTCGTGAAAACCGTACGCTGAGTTACTTTCAGCGTACGGTTTTTGCGATATGCACGAGTTTGAACGGGCGGCCGACGGACCGTACGTGCGCGACGACGTGGACCTTACCTGACCAGCTCCACCGCGGAACCGAACACGCTGGCGACAGCCACACTCACCACTCGTGGCGCTGATAGGCGATTCTGGTGGTGTCGACCGGCCGGTCGAGCAGCTGGATCAGGCCGCAACGGGCGAAGCCGGAGCTTTCGAGCACGTGCTGCATGGCCTTGTTATTGGGGTGGGTGTCGGCGCGCACGTTGCCGTAGTGCTTCAGGGCCCACCTGATACAGTCGCGGGCCGCGTGGCGCACCAGACCGGATGCGGCGATGCGGTGGATGGTCACATAGGGGTCGTTGTCCAGCCAGGCGCCGTCGATTTTGGCGTAGGTCGGATCCTCGCCCGGGCACAGGGCGAACTGGGCCAGAATGCGTTCGTGGCCATTGCAGGTGTCGACCAGCAGCATCGTACGCTGGTTGGCGATGTCGTCCTCAATCATCGATTCACGCGGAAATTCGTTGCCCCACTGGGTGGGGTTGCCGTTGGCGGCCATCAACGCGCGTGCGCGTGCGTAGATTTTCTGCATCTGCGGCAGATCGCGCATGGTGGCGTGGCGGAAACGGCGGCCTGTCGCCTTGTTTGCAGCGTTCGACTGAGTCACTTCTCACCTCTCCGACATGCCGGGTTGCCGGCACGGTGACCGGCGACTAACTGACGGCCAACCTACCATGCCGTAGGCACAAGAAATCCCCTCCGCGTTGCATGACGGACACTAATAAACAATGACTCCCGTCCGCAGGAGCCGGACAGTCCAGCCGAGTTGAGGACAGCCACCCTCAGTCGGCTTCGCCCCCGGCTCCCGCCAGCGGGAGCCGAATCAGAATTGGATCGAATCAGACGAATCAGACGACCTTGCGTTCGAACGGGTCGGAACTGATGCCTTCCTCGAGGATCTGCTTGGCCCATTCCTTGGCGGTGAACAGGCTGTGGTCGCGATAGTTGCCGCAGCTCTTCTCGGTGGTGGCGGGCACGTCATCCCACGTGGCCTTGTACGCGATGAACTCCAACGATTCCTTCAACGCCTTGGCCACATCCTCGGTGGAGTGGGTGCCCCAGGTCAGCAGGTGGAAACCGGTGCGGCAGCCGAACGGCGAGCAGTCGATGTAGCCGGGGATGCGCTCACGCAGCAGCACGGCGATGGTGTGCTCGATGGTGTGCAGGCCGCCGGTGGGGATGGCCTGCTTGTTCGGCTGGGTCAGGCGCAGATCGTAATTGGAGATCACGTCGCCGTGAGGGCCCGTTTCAGTGTCGATGTAACG
>OHVJ01000057.1_pt1 | contig 57178 bp, 57 predicted proteins | sample 1579471 | NCBI WGS metagenome assembly OHVJ01 (sample SAMEA3882532, study PRJEB24775) | human gut metagenome | biome: human-associated habitat; feature: intestine environment; material: feces | place: Netherlands | collected 2009/2010 | reverse complement strand
TTTATTTTGCGTTTCGCTCGATTTGCATTATCCTTGGATAAGATAAGCTGCATCTCGGAAATGAAAATAAAAGCTCGATTTTCTCGCTTTTATTTTGCGTTTCGCTCGATTTGCATTATCCTTGGATAAGATAAGCTGCATCTCGGAAATGAAAATAAAAGCTCGATTTTCTCGCTTTTATTTTGCATTTCGCTCGATTTGCATTATCTTTGCAGGCGGATAATATGAAATAACATAGGGGTGAGAACGTGGATTCCGACATTCAGGAAAATGTCGGAATTCTCTTTTTGTCGTCCCTGAAAGAATAACCAACTTAAAGTATTTTGATTATGGCTTACATGTCACAAGAAGGCTATGACAAGCTCGTGGCCGAACTTAAACATCTGGAAAGCGTCGAGCGCCCAAAGGCTTCGGCTGCCATAGCCGAGGCGCGCGACAAGGGCGACCTTAGCGAGAACTCGGAGTACGACGCAGCCAAGGAGGCGCAAGCCCATCTTGAGGATAAGATAAACAAAATCAAGCTGGCAATATCCGAGGCTAAAATCGTGGACACGTCGCGCCTGAGCACCGACAGCGTGCAGATTCTGTCGAAGGTGGAGATGACCAACATGGCCAACAAGGCCAAGATGACATATACCATCGTGAGCGAGAGCGAGGCCAACCTCCGCGAGGGTAAAATCTCGATAAAGACACCCATCGCGCAAGGACTGTTGAACAAGAAGGTTGGCGACGAGGTGGAAATCAAGATTCCGCGCGGAACAATCAAGCTGAGGATAGACAAGATAAGTGTTGAGTAAAGTTTTACGGTTATGAGGTATTGCGGTTATAAGGTTATACGGTTATACGGTCGTAAAGTTTTACGGTTATTAAGGTACTAAGCCTTGACCGAAAACAAAACATCAAACGACCATACAACTGTATAACCTTATCCCCCAATACCCCATAACCATAAAACCTGATAACCTCAAAACCGTAAAACCTTATAACCCCAAACACATGGACATATTTTCGAAGATTGCAGCCGGCGAGATACCGAGCTACAAATGCGCCGAGAGCGACAAGTTCTACGCTTTTCTCGACATTAACCCGTTGGCCAAAGGCCACACACTGGTAATCCCCCGAAGGGAGGTTGACTACTATTTCGACCTTGAAGACGGCGAGATAGCCGAAATGGCGGTCTTCGCCAAGAAGGTGGCAAAGGCCATCAAGGCGGCCTTCCCGTGCCGCAAGGTGGGCATGGCAGTGCTCGGGCTGGAGGTAGCCCACGCGCATATCCACCTCGTGCCAATGCAGACCGAGGGCGACATGAACTTCGCCAACCCCAAACTTAAGCTCTCGCCCGAAGAGTTTGAGGAAATAGCAAGGAAAATAAGGGAAAAGTTTTGAAAAGGTGAGAAGGTGAAAAAGTGAGAAGGTGAGACGCATATTTGTATGTATTAATTACAAAAACAAACGTCTCACCTTCTCACTTTTTCACCTTCTCACCTTTAAATAAATTCCTCTCCGTACTTTACCTGTATCTCGTTGACGTACTTACGGATGAGCGCCGACGAGTCCTCCTTCCTGCAAATCAGCAGCACGTTGCCCTTTTCGGCAACAATGTAGCCGTCAAGACCGTTGATAATGCCCAGGTGGTCGTCGGGCAGCTTGATGATGTTGCCACGGCTGTCGTCAAGCATTACGCGCGAACTGATGACCACGTTGTCGCCCTCGCCCTTGCTCATGCTCTCGTAGATGGAGTGCCACATGCCGAGGTCGGCCCACCCGAAGTCGCACTTCATGACGTACACATTCTCGTTCTTGTCAAGAATGCCGTAGTCGATTGACATGTTGGGGAACGACGGGAAATTGTCCTTCACGTACTCCAGCTCCTTGTCAATGTCGTAAGAGCCGTCGTCGGCATGCAGGTTGCGCATTACCGGCGGCAGTATTTTCGACAGCACGAGGGCAAGATACTTAACGTTGGCGAGGAACAGGCCCGTGTTCCAATAGAACTCGCCGCTCTTCATGAACATACGCGCGAAGTCGCGGTCGGGCTTCTCCGTGAACGACTTGACCCTGAACACGTCAGCGTTTCTCGTCGGGCCGCCCAGCTGTATGTAGCCGTATCCCGGCTCGGGCCGCGTCGGCTTGACGCCCATGGTCAGCACGCAGTCGCTCGAACAGACGAAGTCGAGCCCCTCGACAACGTTTCTCCTGAACTCGTCCTCCTTGAACACCGCCTGGTCGGACGGCACCACCACGAGCCTCGCATCGGCGTTGACATGAAGTATCCGGTAAGTGGCCCACGCCAGGCTCGGCGCCGTATTCCGGAATATAGGCTCGCTCAGGATATTCTCCTTGGGCAGGTCAGGCAGCTGCTCGACCACCATGTCCTCGTAGATGCGGTTCGTGCTGACGTAGATGTTACGCTTAGGGATGAAGCCGGCCATGCGGTCATACGTCTGTTGCAACAGCGTACGGCCGGTAGAGAAGAAGTCGAGAAACTGTTTCGGGCAGTCCTCACGGCTGCACGGCCACAGCCTGCGCCCCTTTCCTCCGGCAAGAATCAAGCAGAAGTTATTTGTGTTTTCACTCATAAGTTTTACAGATTTGGTAAATGGTGTGACAATTTTTCGTGTACAGTTTGACCTGTAGTCGTTTCACGATACGAAGGTACGCATAAAAGCCCTTACCGCCAATTATTTTAAGTTTTTTCAATTAAAAATTTGTCAATTCGGATTTTATCCTTATCTTTGCACCCGCTATAAAGCCCAGATGGCGGAATCGGTAGACGCGCTGGTCTCAAACACCAGTGGGGCAACCCGTGCCGGTTCGACCCCGGCTCTGGGTACAAGAAAAAGAGCTAAGTATTTGTAAATCAAATATTTAGCTTTTTTCTTTTTAGTAAGATGTTCCCAAAATGTTCCCGAATATCCTAAGTTCCCAACATATAGGATTTATAAAAACTCGTTTTGTTTATCTCCCAAAAGTTTAGATGTCATATCTTTGCAAAAAAACAACATGAAAAAGGTCAGTGGTCTGCAAATTGGACATTCTTCTATTAAAGACAAGGATTTCAAGATAGAATGTGACGTTATAAACGATAAGAATGTGGAAGTTCCATTTTCACATCGTCATTATTTTTATGCTATATATTGGATACATGAAGGTAATGGAATGCATATCATAGATTTTGAAGAATATGAAATGAGGCCAGACAGAGTGTTTTTTATCAAACCAGAACAAGTTCATTTCATGCAGATTGAGGGAAGTCTGAAATATTCAGCTTTGCAATTCACAGAAGATTTTATGATTCCAATAAATTCGAAAGTAGAAAAAGAGATTCCTGTATATATAGATATTGACAAGAACGAAAAGTCTCGAATAGAAATATTATTCAATCAAATTCAAAAAGAATCCGTCAGTTGTCTACCCAATTCTACAGTTATAATTCGTTCGGAAATAAATACTTTATTATTGGATTTGGAAAGGATGGCTATGCCCATATCAAATTTTTCGATTTTGCCTGACTTACTGTGTAAGTATAGAGAAATGATTGATAAGAATTTCATTAAGGAACGTCAAGTTCAGTTTTATGCAACTCAACTTGGGGTCTGCCCAAACTATATGAATGTGCTTACAAGGAAGTTCTTGGGAAAATCAGCATTAGAGCTTATAAATGAGCGTACTGTATTGGAAATAAAAAGAATGCTTTTACGTTCAGATTTTACTATTTCTGAAATAGCCTATAGATTAGGTTTTAATGAACTTTCCTACTTTTCTCGCTTTTTTAGGCTCAAAACTGGAATGACTCCTCAAAAATTTAGAGATTCAATGAATAAAATGTACCAATAATGATATATTCTGTGTAAATAGTTAATGTTCGCTGTTTCATAACTTTGCAAAGTGAATTTAATAGTAAAGATATGGAACATAGAAATGAAATCGAAAAATTAGAGAAATCTCAGGGAGAGAAAAAAACTGCATTTGTGGTATTGTTCTCTGCGACAACAATGGTGTTGGAAATCATCTTTGGACTTTATTCAAAATCGATGGCTTTACTCGCGGATGGCATTCATATGGGGTCTCATGTTCTGGCTATAGGACTTAGTTGGGGTGCATATGTATTGGTACGCCATCTTCAGAAAAAAAAGTCAAATAATGTAGACAATGACAAGGTTCTTTCATTATCAGCATACACAAGCGGAGTCTTGTTGCTGATATTTGCCTTGTTTATAATAGTGGAAGCAATAGAACGCTTTATTAATCCGGTAGGGGAAATCCGCTACATTGAAGCTATGATTGTTGCTGTTGTGGGGATGATTGTAAATCTAATTTGTGCATTAGTTCTACATGAGAAACATGAGCACAAACACGGACATAGCCACGGTCACGAACACGAGGACTATAACAGACATTCTGCTTATTTACATGTATTAGCGGATGCATTGACAAGTCTTGGAGCTATTTTTGGTTTGATATGCGCCATGATATGGAACATTACTTGGATAGACACTTTGGTTGCGTTTATTTGCTCTATTGTGATTGTCCGTTGGGCTAAGAAGTTGCTGCTTGACACTGGCAGGGTATTGACGTCACAGACGAATAATAAATAGCTCATGAGATTATCAGAATTAAGAGAAGGTGAGAGCGGAATAATAGTAGGAAATTATGGTAAAGGAGCTGTTTTTAAACGTTTATCAGAAATAGGATTTACAAAGGGGCAAACCGTGAAAGTTATTCGGTTTGCTCCATTGGGTGACCCTGTGGTCTATAGAATTTTGGGGGCAGAATTTGCTATTCGTAAAGAAATTGCCTCTTTTATTGAAGTAGCTGTTTCTGAATAAATATTAAAAGCTAATAATTCCTTTAGATTATTGTTGGCTATAATCTGAACCCCCTACTTTTCTTTTCTTCTTGTTGTGGCTGTCTTGTTCCATATCTAAGCCTGTGCCATTGTTCTCTGAACCATTCGGCAATCGGCTTCCTGTTTATAGTCAGGTTCAGCCTGCTTTCATCGTCAGGGTCGTTTTCAACCCTTAAAATATCATCCTTTATGTCAAAGTTCCGCCTGTGTTGTTCCGAATAGATTTTACCGCTACATTTCAGAGCTTCTTTTTTGACTATAAGACTTTCAGCCATTTCTTTAGAGAACCCCAGTATGGCACAGAACTTTTCCATGCGAAGCATTTCCCTGAACATCGGGAACCACCTGAAAGCCTTGTCTATGATTCTGGCAAGTCGTGACAGTTCCTTTTCCTTCATGTCAAGTTCCTGCCTGTGCATTTCCTTGAGATTGTGGATTTGCGTATCATGCTGTTTCTGCATCTGCTGTATTTGGCTCTGCAATTTTTCAATATTGGTGTCCCGTTTTGAAACCTCGTCTTGCAGTTTTTCGTTGGCATGTTCCAGCTCTTTCAGTTTTCCGCTTCCGAAAAGAGAAGCAACACCGCTTGTTATGGCTGTCGCTGCTGTGGTGGCTGTCTTCTTTAGCTTGTCAGTGCGAATTTCTGATTTTACCTGTTTCAGTTCCTGTTCGGCAAGATTTATCTGTTCTTCTTTATGCCGTTTGGCAGCATCCATGCGTTGCAGTTCGGCTTTCTGCTTCTCAATGATAAAGTCGTTCCGTTCCAGATGCTCCTTACCTGTGACAGCCTTTGACTGCCCACGCTCCATCAGCAGGATGTCTGATGCAAGGGTCTGCATCTGCATCATGTCATCGTCATTGAGCTTTCGGCTCTTTCCGGTTTCGTGGTTCATCCAGTCGAAAACGATATGGGCATGATAGTTCGGCTTGAACCATCTGTCCCCGACTTTGAAGCTTTCCCTGTCTTCCGCTTCAGGCTGACCGTTCAGCCAATGCCCTTCATCCTTGTGCAGGAAGATTTGCAGCGGTGTGATTCCCCAGCGTCTTTGACATTCCTCACCGAATTTACGCACGTCTGCCAGTGTGGTGTCCGACCTGACAAGCAGCACTCCTTCACGTATGGGGGAACATCCTGCAATCTTGACAGTCTTGCCGTTCTTGCCTTTGCGCTCCCGTTCCTTTTCCTGCATGGCACGTCCGGTCTTTTCCTTTACCATCTGTCTGATATTGTCATAATGAGTCCGCAAATCCGGGCTGCCGAAGTCGGGATTTATCCACTGTTCGTTATCGGTGGAGAGTTCAGAAACGACATAGATTCTGGACTCTCCGATGTGGCGCATGTATTCGGCAGTCCTTTTGTTGTGAGCCTCGCTCGATGCGATGTTGCAGAGCTTGATATGTATGCTTGATTTTGTTGCCATAGATACTTGTTTTTTGGTTTGTACTTTATTGTTTGCTTTTCTGCTGTCCGTAAACGCATGGGGTTCTTAGGGGTGCAACCCATAAGCGGAGATTGCAAAGAGAGGGTCACTCTTTGCTCTGGGTTCTCAGGGGAGAAACGCCCTGAGTGGGTCATTAGGGTAAAACCCTAATCCCCTCGGGAGAGCCCACAACTACGTAAGCGGAGCGTGTAGTTATAGTGGGCTATAACCGAAAGCCTCCCGGTTTATTGGGCGGTGTCTTCACTTTGATGGATTGAGCCTGTTTCTTTATCGCTGCCTGTTTTTGCAGGTATTCGTTCAAATCCTTGCATCCGCTGTATATGTGTGAAGCGTCACGTATATATCTGGCATTGTCATATTCCTTTCGGATTTGCTGCAGGGCTTCCATTCCTGCACGGTCATTGTCAAGGAAACAGTGGATGCGCTCATAGCTGCCCAGCGGATAGAGTGCCTTGGAAACATTGGCAACAGAGTTCAGAACCATGTAGTCCTGTCTGTCGAAATCGGGGAATTGCGGACAGCTTTCAAGCCTTAGTGTCAGAAAGGAAAGGTAGTCCATGAATCCCTCAAAAACGTAACATGCTTTTCTCGGCTCTCCCGACTGCCTGATATGTGATATTTCCTTCGGTGCGATGCAGCCCTTGAAATATCGGTTGCGGATTTCATATCCACCCGATATGTTCGGAAAGGCAATGGCGAAATACCGTTTGCCGTTGTTGGTGAAGTGTGCCTCACGGCATTCTCTTTTCGCCAGTGCCGTATTTATTCCCCTTTCCTGCAGGTAAGAGAGCAGGGCAGGAGAAGACAGCTGCACGATGTCAAGCTGCTGGAAACTCGGCTCGGTGGCAGACTGCCTGCGAAAAGAGAAAGACACGGGACGGACATGCGGTGTCTGTTCCTCTATGCGTTTCAGGATATACGAAACACTCTCCGTTGCGTAAAGGTGTGCCGCCAGTGCAATGATGTTGCCGCCTTTTCCCAGACCGAAGTCGAACCATTGCTCACGCTCGGTGTTTACCTTGAACGAAGGCTCGTTCTCTTCCCTGAACGGGGATTTGTACCAGAGGTTTATCCCCTGCTGCTTTACGGGGGAATACCCCAGACTGTGCAGATAGTCTGCGATTCTTATCTTTTTTGCTTCTTCTGTTGTCATTTTCGTACGGTTTTGTGATGAATGAAAAAACGATGATTTGATGAATTTTACTTGTAATAAGCTGTTATACAGAAAGGTAACGCTTCATCATTTTCTCATCAGACTGCTTGCCAAAAAAGAAATGATGATTTCTCTTTTCATCAGCATTATATTCCGATGAATGAATGATGAGCTTGTATTATATTGTAATACAATGTGTTATATACCATATTCATCATTTCATCAAAATAATCATATAGCGGTCAGCTGTTCCTTGGTTATCGTGTAGAACCTTCCTATTTTCCTTTTCGTCTCGTAGTGGCAGTCTCGGGTGGGGGCGATTTCATAGGCTGTGTAGGAAAGCGAGTTCGGTGCGGAAGTCAGCTTCCATACTTCCTGAACCACTTTCCGCACCTGATGTTTCTCTGCCTTTACCTGCGAATATATGAGCAGTGTCATGAGGTCATTCAGGCAGAATGATACGCTTTCCACATCCATGTTTGACATGATGTCAAGGAACAGTTCAGCCATTTCTATCTCCAGACGGTTGCGGTTGCTCCGGATGATTTTCTGCAGGGCTGCCGTATGTGTTAGCTTCGGATTGAACCACATACGGCTTTCCTTTTCCGTTGAAAGCTCCCTTTGCGTCAGGAAGAACAGGAAGGCAGGAATTTCCTCTTTCAGCTTTTGCAGGAAATTCGTGTCATCGTTCTGCAGCGGATTTATCTTCCTTACCCAGTATCGTGTTTCTCCTGCGTCAATGATAACAGGCAGATACTCGTTGTTTGAACACAATACGAACTTGGCGAAGAAGGCTATTTCCGTGCGGTCTTTCCCTTTGGCTTCCACCTTGTAATTGAAAGTGGTGCTCAGGTTTTTCAACCGCTCGCTGTCTTCCCTGCGGTTGAGCAGCACCTCGTCCACGACAATGAGCAGCTTTCCGGCCCAGTCGGAATTGAACTGGCTCCGGAAATCCTCATTGGTGTTGAATGTCACGTTATCCCCGAATACGGCTTTCAGGAAATTAAGGAACGTACTCTTGCCCGTGTTCCTCTCTTCCGATACCAGCAGGAGTATGGGAAGTTTCTGCAATGGCTGCAGGAACAGCAGTTGCAGATAGTCCAGTCCCAGATTGTACTGCTCACCGAAAATGTGTAGCACCAAAGAACGTATGTTCGGGAAATCTCCTATCTGTGGAGTATGCTCTATCGGTTCGTACAGATTCAGGAAACCGTCAATCTCCTTCCGGTAGTTCAGATGGTCGGGAACGGTACAGAAGCCGTCATACTTCGGGACGGTCGCAAGATAGTTCTTCCCGTAGTCCTGTCTGAGTGTGCTGTTGTTCCATATCACACGTCTTTTCTCATACCCTCCGCTGGCGCAGGGCTGGTTTACGACCTTGTACAGTGTCGTTCCCACACGCATGTATTCTTCCTCTTTCATAGGCTCAGATTGAAGGATTGCGTTCACCCAGGATTTTCTGTATGTCCGACTGTCGGTATCTGACCTTGTTTCCCACCTTTACGGGTTTCAGATAGTTCTTCTTTGCCCAGTGCCAAAGGGTGGTGTCGCACACATCGCACATTTTCTTCACTTCCTCCTTTGTGAGGTACTTTTCCTTTCTCGCTTCCGCAATGGCGGTGGAGAGTTCATGCTTGGCACGGCTTATCAGCTGGTTTGAAAACATGAGCAGGTCTTCGCCTGTCACTTCCAGTTTGATGTTGCCGTTTCCGCTTTGGATAATTGCCATCAGGTCTGTCATAGGCTTGTTGAAACTGCCGGTTGTAAGACTTCCCGTTTCGGCAGTATTATAAACGAAAAGCCACTACCCCGATTAGGATAGTGGCACAAATATATAACGAAAAATAATCGTAAATCAATGGATTTCAATGCGTTAAATTCGTAAAATCCAAAAACGAATTAAACGAATTTCAAGCGGATAGATAAGCCTTCAATTCCTCTATGGCAACATGGTCTTCCCCGATGTCCTTTATCAGTTTTTTGCTGCCTCCGAAAGGTGTGGTAAGGTTCCTGTACGCTTTCTGTATTCCCCTTTCGTGTACGATGCTGAGGTCTGTGTATTGCTGTTGCAGTGCGTTCCGGAAAGTCTTTATGGGACAGGGGCGCATGAAACGGTATTCCACCAGTGCGATGTACAGACGTGCGATGTCCGTTTCGGTCGTATGCGTTTTCAGCCTTGTTCCGATTCTTTCCATAATGATATCCCTGTTCTCTATCAGCAGCTCAGGCAGGGTACGTGTGTCGGCTTTTCGTCCGGCACTCTTGGGCTGTCCCTGCTGCAGGCTGTCCGTATCTTCCGTTTCGGTTTTTTCAATGTCTTCTTCATCCTCAATAGACCATTCCACGAGCTTGTTTTCCTCAATGGCTTTCTGCTGCTTCCTGAAAGCCACCCAGTCCTCTTTGGTTCTCATGCCGCTGCTGATGCTCTTCTTGATGATGAACCTGACCATGTAGGAAACAAGCCATTTGTATAGTCCGGTAATACCTTTTCTTTTGGCCAGTTCCTCTCCCTGTTCCACCATGCACTCATAGCTCCGTCCGTAATACAGCCATGCGAGCATGGCAGGTATGATGCTCCGCCTTTTTGAATGATGGAACTCGTTTACAATCTTTTGAGCAAGGTCAGAATCCAGAAGTACATTCTCCAGTTCCTCGAAATCGGAGATTTTGTCGTCTCCGATCCGTCTGCGTGTGGCTTCCTTGTATCTCGGTACCAAGGTTGTGGCAACCTTGAAAACCTTGACAAATCCCTTGAACTCCTTGTCGTTCATTTCTTCCACGAAAGCCGCATATTCATCGGGGTGGCTGTCAAGCCACTCCCTTATCAGTTTTTTGAAATTGTCGTATTCCTGTTGTCCCATATAGGTTTAGTCTAAAAGTTTAACGAGGTCTTTCTTCATCTCTTCGTCAATATCCCTGTACCGTCTGAAAGCCTTGCTGCCTTCCTTGTGTCCCGACAGTGCCGAAACAAGATTCGGGTCTTTCACCTTCTTATAAATATTACCGATGAAGGTGCGTCTTGCAAGGTGGCTGCTTGCCACTTCATAAAGCGGTTTTTTGACTTCATCACGTGTCAACGGGTCTAATATAGTGACAATCCTGTCCACTCCTGAAAGTTTGAATATCTTTTTTATTGCCTCATTATATTTCTGTTCGGAAATGAACGGCAGGAGTTTTCCTTCATGGTCTTTATACCGTTCGAGAATTTCCTTTGCCTTGTCGTTCAACGGTACACGTACCGTAACCGGATTTCCTTCCTTTGTCTTTTTCTGTATGTATTCGACTGCACCGTTCACAATGTTCAGTCTGGTCATTCTGTACAGGTCGCTTACTCGGCATCCTATAAGTGTCTGAAAAATGAAGATGTCCCTCTGTATCTCCAGCTGTGGAGTGGCAGAAAGGTCTGCATTGAAAATCCTGTCCCTTTCTTCAAGGTTGATATAAATAGGAGTTCCGTATTTGCATTCCTCTATCGGAAACTTGTCAAACGGTCTGTTGGTTGTCAGCTTGTTGTCGAAGCACCACAGGAAGAATGTGCGTATTCTTGAAAAGCAGTCTATCAGAGTATTTTTTCCACGTGGTTGTGGAGTTCTCTTTTCTGGGATGGTTTCATAAATGCTCGGGTACAGTTCATAATACTGGTATTCGTTCTCGAAGAAGTCCCACATGTCCCGAAGAGTTTCAGGTGTGACGGTATCAACATCAAGGGTAAAGTCCTTTTGCCCTTTTTTAGTAGCACGTACATAAAGCTCATATCTTGCTAAAGTACGCTGTATTACACGGAAATTCTTTTTCCTGACTTCGGAAAGTTTGTGCTTTACAAGGAATTCAGAGAACAGTTCAAGCAGTATCGGTTTGTTTTCCGCTTCGATTTCCTCCTTCGTCTTGTATCTGTTGGGGTGGTGATATTTATCAATTAAGGCGCTCAACCATTCACTGTCTGATTCCGGTGTATAGTTCTGGTTTATCAGGTTGAGGATATTTTGCACTTCATTGTTCAAAGCTTGCTTCTTTTCTTCGCTCACAAGTGCAACCCTGTCTTTGTAGCCTTGCTTTTCGCTGCTCCAGTGGTTTGGGTTTATAGTCAGCTCGCTGGCTGCCTTTATGTCCTTTTTTCCGTCCCTTAGTCTGAAATAGATTGTTGCTACGCTGTTGGTATCATTTTTGCTTGCAGTCTTTCGGATAAATGCTGTTGCTTTCATAGGCTGAATGATTTTGTTATGGCACAAATATAGCATTTGTTCCCAAATTGTTCCCATTCATCCCGAATTTATTTCAATCCAATTAAATTGAATTAACTTTTTAATATTGTGTAAAGTACTAATAATCAGTTTAGTTTAGTTTAAACTTCATTGTTTTGCTATTCAAACGGATTGTTCCCGATTTAGTTATTTCAAATGCGGGTCTGGGTACTGAATTGGAGAAAGACGAAAATCTTTCTCCTTTTTCTTTTTTGTCTCCTCGTAACTCATTGGTTTGCTGATAGATAAGGTCAAGCACCTTGTTGTAGGATTTGGTTCGATATTTTTTTCCGTCGAACTCGATTTTTTCGGGAAACATCGAACCAAGAACTTTTCATTTTCTTATGATGTTTGTTAAATTATCGGTTAGGTTCAGGGTTTTGCCAAAAGCCGTATTTTTAACTCAAAATTAGCGGATAATCAGCACTATTTTTTGTGTAGAGGGGAGAAAAGGGTGTATCACGAAACTTATCGAAGTAATGGTGGATAGTCCCGAGTACGAAGTTTATATTTCGGGAAACCTGGCATTGTTGGGTAATTGGGACACAAAGAAAATCGGGTTGAAACACGTCAATGATTCCGTCCGCGCGATTGATGTTATGATTCAACTTGCATCTCGGGTCAATTTTACCAGTGTCAATTGGGAGTCTGAGGCTTTTCCGCAGGATGCGTTAGGTGGTATGAGCTTTAGTATCGGCAGCAAAGGCTGGGGGACTTACATTATAAAATATCTGGTTGGGCCGATTTGTGAGGGTTATTGTATGAGGTCGCGCAATTTCGACGGTAAACGTACGTGTTCCAAAAAGCCGCCTTTCATGGTGTGAAAGACGGCTTTTTAGCGTGCTATACACGGTCTTTTGTAATCTGGAAGATGGCCTTTCGCAACTTCACTGTCAGAAGTTCACGCCGAAGTTGAGCGAGAGGCAGCCGTTGTGTGACGTGTCGAACGTGTCGTGGCAGATGTTGGACAGGCCGATGTCGTAGGACAGGTCGGCGTAGAACAGGTCGAAGCCTACGCCGCATCCAACGCGCAGGCCGCCGTCAAAGCGCTGGAAGGCGTCGTCGGAGAACGAGCTGAAGGCCTCGCGCGTGCCGAAGTTCTTTATCTTTCCGCCTATTCCGTAGGACAGGTATCCTCCGAAGAAGGGCTGCAGCGTGAAGTGGCTGTCGATGGGGTAGATGTACTTCAGCACGATGGGCATTTCGATGTAGTTGAGGTCGTAGGTCATTTTCTTCCTCTCGCCCGTGGTTGTCGTTATCCTCTTGCGTCCTCCCTTCTCGGTGTATTGCAGTCCGGCCTCAAGGTACAGCGGTATGTTCTGCGACAGCGGCAGGCCCACAAGGGCGCCCACGCTTAGTCCCGTCTGCCAGTCGCCGCCGTCGAGCGTAGGGTCGTCGGAGTTGACGAACGAGAACGCCGGGCCTATCCTGAATCCGTAATACATGTTGCCCGTGCCCAGTCCGCTGTCGTGCCTGCCGTAGTCCAGCCGTCCTGTCTCGGGGTTGTAGTACTTGCTGTAATGGTAACATTGCGCCGCGGCAGGTAGCAACAGGGCTACGGCGGCCAGCGCGGTGATGATGAGTCTTTTCATGTCGGTAAATGTTTTATGTATGATAATATGGCCGAACGGCGTCCGTAACACGTGCCTACGGACGCGCGCCGGCGCTTGTCATGGTGCAAAGGTGGGAATTTTTTATGACACGGCAAAGCGGGAATAGCCTAAAACGAATGGGGAAAACCCTATTTAATCCATAATTCACGATTCATAATTCATAATTGGGCGGGTGATTAATTCATAATTCACAATTCAGAATTCATAATTGGGTTGGCGGCGAACAATCCTTTATGGACGGGAATTTGCATGTCTACGCCATCATCCCAATTATGAATTATGAATTGTGAATTATGAATTATTCATGCTTGCTTGGCAGAAGTGCCATACTACTATGCCGGCCGTTACGGATACGTTCAGCGAGTGCTTGGTGCCGAACTGGGGTATTTCCAGGCAGCCGTCGCATTCGTCTACCACGTCCTGGCGCACTCCCTTGACTTCGTTGCCCAGCACTACGGCGTAGCGCCTGCCCGTCTCCGGCACGAAGGTATTGAGCATCGTGCTGCCCTCACACTGCTCTACGGCCATTACCGTTACGCCCTGCCGGCGCAGCTCCCGCACAGCCTCGAGCGCCGAATCGGCGTGGCGCCAGCTTACGCTGTCCTCCGCCCCGAGCGCCGTCTTGTGTATCTCGGGGTGGGGCGGGGCGGCCGTTATGCCGCAAAGCACCACTTTCTCAACGCGGAAAGCGTCGCACGAGCGCAACACCGAACCCACGTTGTACAGGCTGCGCACGTCGTCGAGCACTACCGTAAGCGGCATTTTGTCGGAAGTCCTGAACTCGTCCACCGTGAGGCGGTTCATCTCCGTTACTTTCAGTTTTCGCATGATTAATTTAGTTAACGAGTTGACAAGCAACGAGCAGACAAGGAGATTTGCCATACTTCTACTATTAGTGTATTGCAAATAAAGCAAATCTCCTTGTCTGCTCGTCACTCGTTACTTGTCTGCTTCTTTCGTTTTATACGCCAGCGCGTACATCCTTATCTGCTTGACCATGGCCAGCAGGCCGTTAGAGCGTGTCGGCGAGAGGTGGTCTTTCAGTCCGATGCGGTCGATGAAATACAGGTCGGCGTCGAGTATCTCCTGCGGAGTGTGCCCGCTGAGCACGCGGATAAGCAGGGCGATGATGCCCTTGACTATCAGCGCGTCGCTCTCGGCGGTGAAATATATCCTGCCGTCCCGGTAGTCGGCCTGCAGCCACACGCGGCTCTGGCAGCCGTCAATGAGGTTGTCCTCTGTCTTGTATTTCTGGTCGAGCGGCTGCTGCTCGTTGCCTAAGTCTATGAGTAACTGGTATTTGTCCATCCAGTCCGTAAAGTCGGAAAACTCCTCGATTACCTCGTCTTGTGCTTCGTTGATTGTCATTGTTTATGTTTGTATAAAAAGCGATTGTTATAATATCACCTATCACCAATTCAGCAAATCTGGCTTGTCGAACATTTTTTCCATTTTGTCAGGCAGAAGCACGTTCTCAAGTCTGAAACCTTTTGGTTTTCTTCCGTATGAAAACTTGAACCGGTTATGGGTTATGCACATTGAATAAAACAACTTCTCCTTCAACGTCATAGGCTCTTTGGGGATGAGTACTGTTACATTTGAGTTAGGAACAAATTCGCATACTGACACATAAGAATATGTATGGCTCCCTTGTCCGTCTGTTGACACGTAAAGGGTTCCCTTAGGAAAAATCTCGTCTTGTGTGAACATATTTTTGTTCACGTATGCGTCGATGCTTGTCAATTGTTTGTATGACGGCCTGATGTAAGGTATCCAATTATCGTTTTTCTTATAGTGCAACCTTTTTATGCCGCTTGAGGCTACACCGTTTTTTGTATGAAAAAGCTCGGACAACGGAACCAATCCGCGTTTTTCACCCTTGTTTGAAACTTCAATGTTAAGCCATGACAAGTCTAAATTCTCAATCATGCTGCTTTGCAGCTTTGTTATCGAGAAATCATTGACAAAATCTTCAGCGGCACTAAGGACAGGCACTTCGAGCGACGGTAATGTAACGTTGGCCTGCCTGCCGTAAGAATATTTAAACTTATTCATCCGAATACAATGGCAGTAGAACAGTTTTACCTCATCAGACATTTCGGTCTTCGGGGTTAGAAAAAACAAGTCACGCCCTGAATAATATGGAGAACTTTGAAGGAAAGATTCCATTACAGAGCCTCCACAAGCTACGCTTATGGTGCCTGCGGGTATCGGTGTGACATACGGGATTTTTCTCACTCTTGCCGTAACACCGTTGTTCCTCGATGTGCGCGCTACAAAGTTTATGCCGTCCTTGCACACTTCCAAGGCGTTCAACTCAAGGTTTACCCCGTATTTTATGTCAAATATCTCAGCCAATGCGCACGTAATCATACTTCGTCCTCCTCCATGTCTTCAAATCCATCGTAAGGGGATTCGTTGCATTTCAAGTTGAACAATATGTAATTTTTCACCGTTTCCTCGAAATCGGACAACGTTATGTCATCATAGTCGGCGGTGAGATATGCTTCGGCACACCATTCCATCTCCGCCGTGACTTCCTGCATGACGCTGAAATTCTTTATCACTTCGCGGTTAATGTATGCGTTAACCCACATTCTCTTTATTCCGTCCCAAGTGTGGTTGGCGTCAACCCTTCCCACATTCTTTTTCTTTATAAATCCATCGTTGCGGCAATATCCGAACCATGTCTTCTTCCCTTTAGGATGTGGAATGCCAGCAGTTATGACAACGGCACAAGTTACGGTGTTAACCTTCGAGTTGACGAAAAGCTCCTCTGGCAGCGACAACACAGCTTCAAGGGTGTTGTTTTCAAGTATCTTCTTTTTCAGTATGCATGAAGCTCCTTTGACGTCGTTGACACAACTTATTGGCATGATTGCGACACATTTGCCTCCGCGTTCAAGCATCGAAAGGTTATTAAGTACAAATTCAAGTTCTTCAGTGCCCTTTCCTTTGTTTTTATACGGCGGGTTAAGTAATCCTACGTTCGGGTGGAACTTGCTTTTTATGTCATCGGTGGATTGTTTGAAACAGTCGCCGAGAGTTATGTTGGTACGCCCGTCCCTGTGGATAATCATGTTGGAGATAAGCAACGTATATATTTCGTCGTCAAATTCGATGCCCAACAGTTGGTTTCTTTTTATGGCAGTTTCTTTAGCAATGTCTCCTTTGGCGTCCTCAAGCATCTTTTTCATAGCACTGACAAGAAAACCGCCCGTGCCTGCACAGTTGTCAATGACAATGCTATCCTTGTTGATTCCAGCCAACTCGACGAACAGTTGTGTTATGTGCGGCGGGGTAAGCACGATGCCAAGTCCCTTGTCGTTATTAGCGTAACGCAAAAACTCTACGTAGAACTGGCTTACGGTGTCGATGTACTTGTGTGTCACCATAAACCTGTTTATCCTTTCGTCCGCTTCCGTTATCAGGTTTACCAAAAACGCTTTGCCGTCTTTGGCGTTGTTAATGCCCGAATTGGTGGTTATGAAGTCATAACCTTTTTTCAAGGCTACCTTGTTACGTTCAGGCACGTCAGAGTTGTCAAGTTCTGCGCATATCGCACTATATAAGTTGTTAACCAACGCCTTCGTATCGCCATACCTTTTGTATTCAGCTTTGAAACGCTCGTTTCTCAAAGCCATCAATATTCCACTTATCAGCAGGGCGCGTTTCGATTCCTTTATTTTTCGTTCATGTAATTCTTGGTTCAGTTCCTTGGTATAGCCGATAAGTTCGTTATAGTCTTGGTTGAATTTATATATGCTTGAATTCAGGCCTTCTGCATAATTGGTGAATGAAAGTATTTTTTCGCCGAAATATTCATGGGCCTTTGTCGTCTTGCATATTTGGATATAATGAGACAACGACACAAGGTTTTTGTCTTCACCGCTAAATCCGATGGCCACAACGTCGTATTCCTTTGCCAAAAACGAAGCGTAAAGCAATGCTCCGTCTACGGCGTAATCCTTGAAGCTGTCTTGCGTTGCCGATACGTGCTTGGAAATATCGGCTTTACATTCTACGACAATCACAAGACTGGTGTCACGTGCAGAGGTGATGATAAAGTCGGGATAACCCTTTCCCATACCCGATTTAGAAGCGTTTTTCAGCAATTTCTGGATTTTCTTATTGTCTGATTTCTGCTCTTCTACGGTTATGTCGGGATTGTCATAATATCCCGTTTCACGGAGAAATCCGCGAAATATGTTCATCGTTTTGGCCTCGTTAGACATATTCTTATTATTTTTTTGTTGCCACAATATTCATTATTTGCAAAAATAATATTTTTGAACGATATGTTAAGATTTAGAATGTTAAAAAATCATTTGCAAACTATAAGTGTGAACAATGTGGCAAACATCTTTCCCCCTTTGTTCCTTATCACCTTACTCCTTGCTTTCCACTTTCACTATCTTGAACAACTTGTCGCTGGGCCTTACCTTGGCGGGAACCTTGAACGCCACGCGGGTACCTTTTTGCGCGGTGGTTACCGCGTGGGTGTCGTCGTGTATCTCGTCTACGGTGACGTACATCACGCCTGTCGTGGGACCGGTTATGAGCATCTTGTCGCCGACGGAGAACTCGCAGGCCTCACACTTGAACTCGGCTACTCCGAGCTTGGAGAAATACTTGACTCCGCGGCCCACGTACACCTTGCGTTCGGTGGCGTTTGAGCCGTAGTTCTTGTTCCATTCGCCGAGAGTCTGCCCCTGGTAGTAGCCGTCCCAGAAGCCACGGTTGAACACAGTGGCCAGCCGTTCGTCCCATTCATCCTTGCGCTCGTCGGTGAACGTGCCGTCGAGCACCGAGGCGATGGCCTCCTTGTAGCATTTCACCACAGTGTAGACGTACTCCGGTCCGCGCGCCCGTCCCTCTATCTTGAACACGCGCACGCCGGCCTTCATCATGCGGTCGATGAAGCGTATTGTCTTCAAGTCCTTCGGACTCATGATATACTTGTTGTCGATTTCGAGCTGCGTGCCCGTCTCGTTGTCGGTCACGGTGTACGACCTGCGGCACAGTTGCATGCATTCGCCGCGGTTGGCCGAGCGCCCCGCGTTGTCGAGACTTAAATAACATTTGCCGCTTACGGCCATGCACAGCGCCCCGTGGCAGAACATCTCTATGCGCAGTGGCCGTCCCGATGGGCCGCACAGGTTGCGGCTTACGGCCTGCTCGTGTATCTTCGCCACCTGGTCCATGTTGAGTTCGCGCGCCAGCACGGCCACGTCGGCAAACTGGGCATAGAACGTCAGCGCCTCGATGTTGCTGATGTTGAGCTGCGTCGAGAGGTGAACCTCCATGCCCACCTTGCGGCAATACGTTATTACGGCCATGTCGCTGGCTATCACGGCGCTTATTCCGGCCTCGAGAGCGGCGTCGACAATCTCGTGCATGTCGGCCATGTCGTCGTCGTATATTACGGTGTTCACCGTCAGGTAAGTCTTTATGCCGTGTCCGGCGCACGTCGCGGCGATGTCGCGCAGGTCGTCAACGGTGAACGTATTGGCCGAGTGCGCCCTCATGTTCAGCCGCCCTATGCCGAAGTACACCGAGCCGGCGCCCGCCTGTATGGCGGCCTGCAGACTCTCGCGGCTGCCCACCGGAGCCATTATCTCAAAGTCGTCGATAGTCTCTTTCATCATGTCAGGGAAAGTTTTTCTTCGTGGTATAATCCGAAAAATGCCCGCCGTTGAGGACGACGGGCCAACCTAATGTTTTCACAACGGAATAATCCTTATTGTGATTTGCTTAAAATTCTTGGATGCAAAGATAATGCAAATCGAGCGAAATGCAAAATAAAAGCGAGGAAATCGAGCTTTTATTTTCATTTCCGAGATGCAGCTTATCTTATCCAGAGATAATGCAAATCGAGCGAAACGCAAAATAAAAGCGAGGAAATCGAGCTTTTATTTATTCAATATTTATAAATAGGAAAGTAGTTATCAGGAGTTAACGGGAGTTAGGCTCCCTTACGGTCGCCGGGAGTTAACGGACAAGTCCAATGACGATTTGAGACCGCCTGAATTAAAAGAGGGCGTTGTGTGCACTACGTTATGTAACCTCTTTATTTAGAGGCTCGTACGGAGCTTCTTGCAAAAGGCCATCTTTCGCGTCGCGGAAGGCGGCCTTTCGCCGTGCGTTTGACGGCCTTTTGCAAGCCAAAAGACCGTCTTTTGGAAAAGCACTGACGGCAAGGCGCTTTTTCATAAAAAATCATAAAAAGATAAACCTTACGTTACATGATACGTCATATAATAAGTAATTTTGCGCAGGAAAGCCGTACATGGCTCTGCGCACACCAAAAAACAACTGAAAACATCTACGAAATGAACATCAAGACTATCGCTGCCGCGCTGGCCATGGCATTCGTTATTGTGCCCGCGGCGCAGGCCAAAGGGCCTGCAAAGGACGGCAGAGAAGTAAAGAAACAGAAGTGGACGAGCATGGCCCCGCGCCTTGACGACGCCTTCTTCACCACTGCCGAGGCCGCGCGCATTGGCGACAACCTGCTGTATTACCAGCACACCTCGGGCGGATGGCCCAAGAACATGCAGCTGCAAGACGAGCTTACCGACAACGTGCGCAAGCGTGTCGACAAGATGAAGACCGGCAGGCGCTACGCCACCATCGACAACCGTGCTACCTCTACGGAGATGATATACCTGGCGCGGCTGTACAACGCCACTCAGGACAACAGGTACCGCGACGCCGTGATACGTGGGTTCGGCTATCTGTTTGAGGCCCAGTACGATAACGGAGGCTGGCCGCAGTTCTACCCCTTGTCGAAAGGCTATTACACGCACATCACGTATAACGACGACGCAATGGTCAACGTGCTCAAGCTGATGCGTGACGCCGCCAAGGGAAAGGCGCCTTTCGCCTTCCTGCCCGACAGCATAAAGGCCAAGGCGCAGGCCTCGCTCGACCGTGGTGTTGACTGCATACTGAAGACCCAGGTGGTGCAAAACGGCAAGAAGACGGTATGGTGCGCCCAGCACGACGAGCAGACCCTGCTGCCCGCCAACGCACGTGCCTTCGAGCTGGCGTCGCTCAGCGGACAGGAGAGTGACGACATTGTGCTCTTCCTCATGTCGCTGTCAAAGCCCTCGCAGGCCATAAGAGACTGTATCGAGAGCGCCGTGGCATGGTTTAAGAGCACCAAAATCATCGGCAAACGCATCGAGCGCTTTACCAACGCCGACGGCAAACCAGACTACCGCGTGGTTGACTGCGCCCAGGACGACGGCCCCTGCAAGCCGCTGTGGGCACGCTTCTACACGCTCGAAGACAACCGCCCGTTCTTCTGCGACCGTGACGGCGTGATGAAATTCGACATCTCCGAGATAGGCTACGAGCGCCGCAACGGCTACAGCTGGTACAATTCCGAGGGACTGAAGGTGCTCAAGAAGTACGACGAATGGAAGAAGAAATACGGAGCGGGAAAGTAAATCCCGGTAGTTAAACTACTTTTAACTCCTTTAACTACCCAAACCAGACATGGAATATTTCATTTATAAAGACAACAGACAGCAAGGTCCGTTCACTACGGAGCAGTTATCCGCCATGGGACTGACCTCCGAAACGCTGGTATGGCGTGAGGGAATGGAGCAGTGGACACCGGCATGGCAGGTGCAGGAACTGCGTGACGCTATCGCCGGCAAGGCCAATACGTCAGGCACTACTACGCCGCCACCGCCTCCGGTTGCCGAAAGCGGTGACGACGGAAATGACGGCACGGAGGACGAAAGCACACGTTACGCCGGGCCGCAGGCCGCCCCGCCGCGCGACGGGCGCCGCCACCGTAGGGCCGTTAAATGGCTGGCAGCCATAGCAGTGGTATTCTTCATTCTGCTGATGACGTGCCCGAAGGAAGACAAACACTATGATACCGTGGCACGCGAGGTGACCGAAGCCGTGGTTGATTCAACCGCAAAGCTCGACACCGGCTTCGAGGCTATCGACATGTTGGGCGGAATGCTCGGCCGCGAGATAGCCGGCCAGTTTGTCGGGGCTATGGTGACGCAGGTCGTGAAGGTAGACAACTACTTCATCTTCTCCGTCGGAAGGGTGGAGTACGATGGCCGCTCTGAGGTTATATCGTTAGGTATTGCGGGCCATGTGTTCACGTTCGGCTCTGACGACCTGCGCAAGGCGTTGCGCAAGCTGTCGCCGCTGCCCGACACGATGGCGCTGTAATAAAGGTAAAAAGATAGAAAAGTAAAAAGGTAAAAAATAGAAAGGGGCAAGGCTCAGCAAGCTGTTGTCCCTTTAATTACGTATTCAGGAAACATGAAGAAAAGTTTAGTAGCACTTGCGTTCGGCACTCTCGCGCTGGGCATTGCCGAATTCGTGATGATGGGCATACTGCCCGACGTGGCGCGTAGCCTGGGCGTCAGCATTCCCGACGCCGGCCACCTGATTTCAGCCTACGCTCTCGGCGTATGCTGCGGAGCGCCCCTTTTGGTGATAGTACACAAGTATCCGCTGAAGAACATACTGCTGTGCCTGGCGGGAATCATCCTGCTCGGCTCTACGCTTGCGGCCCTTTCGGTAAACTACTGGATGTTGCTTGTCTCGCGGTTTATCTCCGGACTGCCCCACGGAGCTTACTTCGGCGTGGCCTCGATTGTGGCCGTGCAGCTGGCCGACGAGCGTCACAAGACGGGCGCCGTGTCGATAATGATAGCCGGCATGACCGTGGCCAACCTCTTCGGGGTGCCTCTCGCTACGAGCCTCAGCTCGCAGGTGTCGTGGCGTTTCCCGTTCGTTCTGGTGATATTCGTCAGCATAATCGTGCTGTATTACATATGGAAATGGGTGCCCGGAGTGGGCGCGCTGCCCGACAACGGGTTCCGCCATCAGTTCGCGTTCCTTAAGAAACGGGCGCCGTGGCTTATCCTTTCGTCGACGATGTTTGCCAACGGCGGCATATTCTGCTGGTACAGTTACATCAGTCCTTTACTGACAACGGAGGGCGGTTTTGCCGCCGACGTGCTGCCCGCCTTGATGATAGCGGCAGGCTTCGGCATGGTGGCCGGCAACCTGGTTAGCGGCCGCCTGTGCGACCGCCACCGCCCGAGCGTCGTCGTGGCAAGCACAATCAGCATAGGCATTGTGTCGCTGCTGTTAATCTTTTTGCTGGCCGATTACGGCTGGGTGTCGGCCGCGCTGATGATAATATGCACGGGATGTCTCTTCGCGGTGAGCAGTCCGCAGCAGTACCTCATCCTGAAATACGCCCCCGGCGGCGAGCTTCTGGGCGGCGCGAGCATACAGATGGCCTTCAACATGGGCAACGCCCTCGGCGCGTTTTGCGGCGGACTGCCGATAGCCGCGGGCCTGCCGCCACGCTATGCGGCGCTGGTGGGCGTGCCGTTCCTGCTGTGCGGACTGATAGCCTGCGTCATATTCAGCAGGAAATACGAGCCGAAGGCATAACCGCTTGGTATTCAACGTATTATAAAAGGCCGTCTTTCGTGTTGCGAAAGACGGCCTTTTAGCGTGCGATTGATGGCCTTTTAGCGGTCGATTTGCCGCATTTTGAATTAAGAATTAAGAGTTAAGAATTAAGAAAACATGCTTTGTTGGATATTAGCAAGTTATTTGGCAAGACATGTTTTCTTAATTCTTAACTCTTAATTCTTAATTCAAACAGTTCTATTCTGCCAATCCAAAGCCATGGAAAAGCGTTTGTCTTTAGCTCCTTTAACTCCATTTAACTCCCTTAACTCCCTAAAAAAGGTTATCTTTGCACTTGTGGACAACTATTCATCATCACCCGTTCAGTATCTCAGGCAGCTAAGGTCGCTGCTCGAGATGGAGTATGGCTGCGAAAAGGAGGAGTACCGCCGGCAGACCGAAGTGATGGGCCTGCAGCGCAAGGTGAAGCGTGGCGACGCGTGGCTGTCCGTAAGTGTGGGCAAGAGCTACTACAACTCGCTTAACCAGCTGGCCGTGGAGGTGCTGCGGACGCAGGACAAGGAGATTGAGCATAACTTCGAGTTCGGCCGCCCCGTGGTGTTCTTCACTTTCAAGCAGACAAGGGACAAGTTGACAAGGGACAAGGGCCGAGCAGACAAGAGACAAGTTGACGGGATACAAGCAGACGAAGGACGAGGAGATTTGCAAGGCGACATAAGCGGCAAAGGAAATCTCCTTGTCAACTCGTCACTTGTCAACTCGTCGACTAAATTTCTCTTCACGGGCACCGTAAGTTACGTTGACGGCGACCGCATGGTAGTAACCGTGGCAGACAACGCGCCGCTGGCGACGTTGCAGACGGCGGACAGCGTTGGCGTGCAGCTGTACTTCGACGAGACCACTTACAGGCTGATGTTCGAGGCGCTCGACCGTGTTATCAACGCCAAAGGCAACCGCCTGGCCTACCTGCGCGACCTGTTCGCCTCGCGGCAAAAGGCAGAGACATTCTCGTTTGACCCGATACGCTTCCCCTGGCTCAACCCCGCGCAGGAGCAGGCGGTGAACAACGTGCTGCGCGCCAAGGACGTGGCAATAGTTCACGGACCGCCGGGCACGGGCAAGACGACCACCCTCGTTGAGGCCATATACGAGACGCTGAGGCGCGAGAACCAGGTGCTCGTATGCGCGCAGAGCAACATGGCCGTAGACTGGATCAGCGAACGGCTGGTCGACCGGGGCGTCAACGTGCTGCGCATAGGCAACCCCACAAAGGTGAATGACAAGATGCTGTCGTTCACTTACGAACGACGGTTTGCCGACCACCCCGACTATCCGCAGCTATGGAGTATCCGAGAGGCGATACGCAAGCTGCGCCAGAACCGCAAACGGCGGCGCGACGAGGGCTATCACCAGAAAATCGAACGCCTGAAGAGCCGCGCCACGGAGCTTGAGATACGTATCAACGCCGAGCTGTTCGGCGAGGCGCGCGTCATAGCTTCGACCCTTGCGGGCAGCGCCAGCCGCCTGCTGGCGGGTCAGAAGTTCGGAACGCTGTTCATCGACGAGGCCGCACAGGCGCTCGAACCTGCCTGCTGGATAGCCATCAGGCGGGCGTCGAGGGTTGTGCTGGCGGGCGACCACTGCCAGCTTCCGCCCACGGTGAAGAGCATTGAGGCGCTGCGCGGCGGACTGGGCACCACGCTCATGGAGCGCATCGTGCGCCAGAAGCCCGACGTGGTGACGCTGCTGAAGACGCAATACCGCATGAACGAACAGATAATGCGCTTCTCGAGCGACTGGTTCTACGGCGGAATGGTTGAGGCTGCGCCGCAAATCAGGTTCCGCGGAATACTCGACTTCGACAACCCTATGGCGTGGATTGACACGGCGGACGTGGAGGGCAAGGAGGAATTCGTAGGCGAGAGCTTCGGCCGGATAAACCGTGCCGAGGCGCAGCTGACGCTCGACACCCTGCAGGAATACTTCACCAAGATAGGCAAGCAGCGCATTCTTGACGAGCGTATCGACGTAGGCGTCATCTCGCCTTACCGCGCCCAGGTGCAGCTGTTGCGCCGGCTCATCAAGAAAAAGGAGTTCTTCAAGCCCTACCGGAGCCTGATATCGGTCAACACGGTGGACGGTTTTCAGGGGCAGGAGCGCGACATCATCGTCATATCCCTCGTCCGCGCGAACGCCGACGGACAGATAGGCTTCCTCTCGGACCTGCGCCGCATGAACGTGGCGATAACCCGGGCGCGCATGAAACTCATAATACTCGGCGACGTGCAGACAATGACCCGCCACCCGTTTTACAAGAAGTTGTATGAATATTTAATGGAGTTAAGGAGTTAAAGGGAGTAAAGGAGTTAAGACAAATGCCCTGTCTATCAGAAGAAAAAATAATAAAAAAAGAACTTACATGCTTACGAACCAGGCAAGACATTTGTCTTAACTCCTTTACTCCCTTTAACTCCTTAACTCCTAAAAAATAAAAACAAAACAGTCACTATGCTCCAACGAGACTACATCCAGCGCCTGATTCGCGAGTTCATGGCCGCCCTTCAGCGCTTCTTAGAGAAGAAAGAGATAGGCCAGAGGCAGGAGGCCATGCGCCTGATGTACGAGAAATACCTGGGTGACTACGCCTTCTTCCATACCGCATCGCTTGACGACATAATGCGGTGGGTGGAGAAATACCACGAGGAAGAGCGCCTCGACCGGCTCAACATGCTGGCCGAACTGTATAACGCCGAGGCCGACCTGATGAGCGAACCCATGCGTACGGCACAGCTCGACATGGCCTACGCCCTGTTCGACTTCATCGACCGGCACAGCCGCACATACTCGCCCGAAAGGCTGAAAAAGATGAAAGACATAAACGAAAAGGTGAAAAAGTGAAAAGGTGAGAAAGTGAGACGCAAAGCAAAGAAACTTTTTCTCACCTCCTCACCTTTTCACCTTCTCACCCTCAAATAATCATTGCCATTATGACAACACACCCCTTATGGACAGATGAATATTGGCTGCCGTTGATGAAGCTGTACCTGCGGCGGCCGGAAGGCGTCAAGCCGATGTTTTCGCGCGGCATGGTGGAGCTCAGCCTTGAGCTGCACATACCGCCGCAGTTCCTCTACGAGCAGATGTTCCGACTGCGCCGACCCGACACGCCGCACCTGCGCCGGCTCTGCGAACGCTATGCCGGCAACCCCAAACGCCTGGGGCGTGACGTCAGGACGCTGCGGCAGATGCGCGGATTCAGCACCGACGGCGTGTTCTATGACGGCGTGGAGGTGAACGAGACATTCGAGAGGGACTTTCGTCCCATAGCCGGACACACCGACATAATGCCCGTTACGCTTATCGTAGTGCTCGACCTGTACTTCAGGCTGACGCCTGTCACGATGGTGGCGGAGACGCCCGAGGTTGTGGAGACGGCCCGCCTGACACATCTTAAGGCTGCCACGATAGTCGGGATTCTTGCCGCCTTCCAGGCATGTGACCCTTACCTGAAGCGTAAAAGACCCGACGACGAAGCCTTATACTCAGCCTGCCGCGGCGTATGGCAGCGCTACGGCAACGGCAGCCCGCAGGAACTTGCCTCACTGGCGGCGCAGCTCAAGGAGTATTTCTGACGCCATTGTGCCGCCAGCACGTCACCACACGGCAACCTCACGGTTACGTGATGTATCCGTGAAAGCCGTCGGGTGCGGTTCGGGAAGGCATGAGATTGACCTTAATCCATTAAATGAATGTTCGCTATTGTCCTGCCGTTGTCAGATATGATAAACCTTGCGGGGCTATAACCTCCTTGCGTCAGATCTTCCAAATGTGATGCCCATTTGGAAGTCAGCCAGTGTTCATTGAAGAATACTTCAATTACTTTTTCCATACTTATTTTCGATTTATATCCTTATCCACCGTTCTTCCGACATTCCTCCGCAAAGCGAGGTAAGCAGAAAAAGTATTATGGCAGAAATAATAATACATGACCAAATGAATATAACTATCTTCTCTCGTTTCATTTCGTTCCTTCATGAAATGTCCTTTCCATATTCTTCCGCGCAATCTCTTCTGTTCCGCCAAAGTAAGTGGTTTCCCACAGCAAGCCTGCAACAAGCTCTTGAGGCGTAATCACGATATCTTTCTCTACTACCACTTCCATGCCTGCTATTTCCGATCACGACTGATAACAGGCCAAAGGGCAGTCAAGATGATTATCAATTTTGCTGTAAACAGAGCAGTTCATGCCTGTCATTGGACTACAGGTTTCCCAACGATATACTAAGCTTACTCCCACCACTCCCTCATCTTGTAAATGCGTATACGGTAATACAGCCGCTCCATTTTGCGGACATATATCTTCTTGCCGTAATAGATTTTGTCAGGAAGGCCACATTCTTCCTCATCCGACATCGGCGCTTCTTCATAAGAGTCCACGAAATCTGGAGGAACAATGTCTCCGATGTTCCGGATATTCATCCGCTCAATCTGCTGCCGTGAGATATGCAGGCCATCGTCTTTGATATGTTGCAACAAATTGATGCAAGTGTCTATCCATCGGTTGAAGCCGAAATTTCCACTTTCGTCCGCTATCAGGGAATGTGAGAAATAAGCCCTCATGCAACGTAACTTGGCATACTCTAATTCGTATATGAACTGCCAGTCATACTGAGGGTCATGGGCGGCGTGCTCCACCAATTCGTCAATTAGCGGTTGCAGGTGTTCTTTCTTCCACTCGTTGAAACGTTTGCGGTGATACCACAGGGTACGTTCATACTTTGCAGTAGCCATTTTTTCAAATATTCTTTCTTCTTCCGTGGGCTTATGCCCGTCGCTGTAACTGTATGTGTTCCATTCAGAAAACACCGTTACCCACTGCTCGAACTCTTCGTCGGAATGCAGTTCCTTTGGTATGCGCATTCCGCGCCTCAGCAAGTCCTTCTTATCTTTTTCTGAAAGATGGGACACATCGGCCAACGGATAGCTGTAACCACATTGGCCTAAACCTGACAAAATCTTTGGTTCATCCATATTTATTCCGCTGCCTTGAAATTATATACCGGCTTTATCGTATTCATAATGCTCACCGTGTCCTTGATGTTTTCGATTATTTCTTCTTTCGGTTTGTACACCATTGGCGACTCGTCTTTTGTCTCTTCGTTCACACTCTCGGTATAAATACCTTGCATTGACTTGGCGTAGTCATCCAAACTGATGCTCTTGAAGGCTTGCGCCCTGCTCATAATGCGCCCTGCTCCATGCGGAGCCGAACAATTCCAGTCGGCATTTCCTTTGCCGATACATATCAACGAGCCGTCACGCATGTTAAGCGGAATTATGCACTTTTGTCCTTCGTAGGCGGCGATTGCACCTTTACGAATGATATTGTCCGAACCGATGTAGTTGTGGACGCTCTCGAACGGCTCTTCTCCACACACACCAATGTCGGCGAAGCCTTGTGCAACAAGCCAGTCAATGATAAGCCCTGCTATCATGCGGCGGTTGATTTCAGCCCAACGTTGGCACAGGCGCATGTCGTTAAGATAGTCGTCGCGGTAGCGCCCTTCAAGGTAAGACAGTTCCTGGGGTACAGTCAGTTTCTTTGTCTTAAACGAGCAATGCAACTGGCGTACGGCTTCCTGTAACTCCGACCTGCGGCCAGCAGCCTTATACTCGGCTATCATCCGTTCTTTCTCTTCCATAAGTTCCGCCCAGCCCGACTGGCACTTTATCGCCAGCTTCTGATATATTTCGGCCACTTGTTTGCCGAGGTTCCGGCTACCGGTGTGTACAACAAGGTAATACAAACCTGCCTCATCGCGGTCTACTTCAATAAAATGATTGCCACCGCCAAGCGTGCCTATCGACTTGTACAGCCGTTTGTTCTCTTTCAGCTCGCGGTTGCAGCGTAGTGCTTTTACAATCTCCTTGGCCTCGCGGTAGCCGTCCATGTACTTGTCGGGCAGTGTGGCATAAGTGGCGTTGCGGTGGTTGCGGCCTGAGGGGATGTTATGCAATATAAACTCGTTAAGCGTGTGCCAGTCAATGTCTTTCATACAGACGAACGGTACTACATATATTCCGCAGCCAATGTCAACGCCAACAATGTTAGGGATAACCCTCTCCCCAAGATTACCGGTAAAACCGATTACACAACCCGCCCCGGCGTGTACGTCGGGCATGATGCGGATTTTGCAACCGCCAAACACGTCAACAGCCAGCAACTGCTTAATCTGCTCTATCGCGTTTTGCTCGATGTCGTCAGTAAAAATCTTTGCGTCGTGATTGTCAATCGTCATCATAAATTCTTCATTCTTAATGTCATATACGGCGCAAAGATAATGTTATGATGTGCAGAAATGCGGCAGAAGCAGAGATTATTATTCAATAAAATCACTCATTTTCGTCATTCAGTAATTCATCAACTTTCCTAAACAAATCTGTTATTTCCGGTGTACGCACTTTATCGACCTGTTCCATTATCAGCTTTGCAACGTTGGCTGTATCATTATATGCGTACCATGCGAACGTGGATAGTATATTATTTTTATCTTTCCAATCTCCATCATAGCCTTTAAAAATATCATTTTTGTCAAAATTGAAATTAAGGTTCCCTTCCCATGGAACATCCGAATATTGGTCGCCAACACTTATTATATTAAAGAAAGACATAAGAAGTGTGTTCCGAGAGTCTTTCTTTAATAATTCATTTATCATTCTGCGCTTGTCTTGGTTTTCACTATTAATGCAAAGCCGGCACCGTAATCCGCCCCAAGAATGCAGTGAAAGGTAAGTTTTTTTATTATCATTAAGTCGCCATTCAATATCCCAGAATCCCCAAAACCGGCAAGTCCAATCAGGATGTTTTTCATCAGAGTTGGTCAAGTTTATCAATTCCTGTTGAAGTTTTTTAAACCATCTATTCCTGATATTTTCCTTTTCGTTTGCCAATTCCACAAACGCGTTCCACTTCTCCGGCGTGTCAAACAACGCCATTGCTTTCTGTAACATTTCTTCTGTCATAGTCTTTCGTATTTAGTTATAATGTTTTACATTTTATCTGGTATTGCCTCAAAAACTCACGCATGGCATGGTTTGTCTGTGGCAAAGCTTTTATACAGTCCTCAAACCATTGACAAATAAAGTCATTGAAAGTCCTAACATCAACATCCATAGGCAATGTCTGTGGCAATTCTTTTGGCAGATAGGCTGGTCGCTCCTTGGTCTGAGCACTTGGCACCTTGCCTTCGTTCGGAGCAAGGTAAACCATTCTGAAGTATGCTTTTTTCTGTTCATAAAATAACCTGCAGGTTTCTTGTGTCCGTGAATATATGGCGTAATACCAATATCTGTATAATTGGTTGGGTTGGTCAACAGCCCAGTTTGACTTGTTTTCTATTATGACAACCGCCAATGGCTTAGTTCGTGTCAACAACAAGTCAATATTTCCGTCCTCACGATGTACCGTCCAGTGTTCTTTGTCAAAACTTTCAGAAATACTGATACCTAATCTTTTAAGGAAAAGTTTTAGGAAAAGACTACCCTGACCGTGCATCTCGTTTGGCTCAAGCAGGAATTTCAGTATTCGGCTATGGTTGGTTTCACCTATATCTATGCCGCAAGTTTCCAACAAATCGAATACATTAAAGTTATGCCCGTCCGCAATGTTAGCCCTTCTGTCCTTATCATTCATTCTCGATAAATCCTTGAAAATTGAGGAGAGTTCCTGTAATAAAGACACGCATTGTTTGTCTTCTGACACGTGCAGGGAATGGATTTCGTCAACAATTCCTCCGTATTGTGCCAAATGCGTTCTAAGGGAGTTGTTGTATAATTGTCCTGATTCAGAAATAAAAACTTTATAGTTTTCGTAGGTTTTGTTATTCGCGTTGACTAAAGGAGTTATCACACCATCTGCCAGTCCATCAATATTTATATTTCTTTGTTCATTCATGGTATTTCGCATTTATTGCCAAATATGTTACGTTTCGCCTTCGAGTAAAACTTTATTAATTTATTTCGCAAAAATAATAAAAATTCAAATGCAGATAGATGTTTCTGAAAATATTAACTTTTTTCGATGGTATTTAAACGTATCGTAAGATAAAATATTGACTATAATAAACATTGTAAGTACATGGTAGTACATTCCTTTCAAATTCAAACGCCGCCTTTTGCAAGACAAAAGACGGCGTTTGGAAATGTAAAAGGATAACTTTCAGAAAACCGAAGGCCACCTTTTACGAATAGATTTGTACCTTCAGCTGCTTCTTTTCGTCTTCTACAAGCTTGTTCCAAAGGCTTGAGTGCTGCAACGCAGAGGCCGGAATGCGCTCCTGGTACTTCTCATAGAAGGCCGCACTGTAAATCTCGTCACGTCCGTAGCAGTTGATTATCACGCTCCAGTCCCAACGGTCTGCAAACCGTTCGAGCAGCTCGGCGGTAAGCTGCAGCGACGAGTTGCCCGACAGCTCGTGCCAGTTCCACAGGTGCTTGTACTTATCGAGCAGTTCGGCGGTGAACAGATGGTCGTTGTCAGAACCTGACAGCTCGTCCCAGTCAATCCTGTTCTTGAATTTCTCTATCATGGGCACTGTCCAAACAATGTTACGGTTAGAGGAGATTTCTTTCCAGTCAACCTTTCCCTTGTACTTTTCCAGCATCTGTTCCGTCCACTGAAGCTCTCCCGAAAGCTCCTTCCATGCATTGTCTTCCAACACTTTCGCCATGAAGTCGTTACTCAAATTGATTGTAGCCATAATCGTTTGATTTTTTAAGTTTGACATATTTACGGATGCAAAGTAACACATATGAAGTGCCAGAACATGGCAGAGCATGGAAAATTTTGTCTAAAAACGAATAATTTGTAGTTATGCCTCAATTTTTCACAAGTATATCCCTATATTTGTAACCTAAACAAAAAAGCACGATTATGGCAGCAAATCTCTTCGGGCGCTATGTCTGGCTGATAGATACCCTGCGCCGATACAAACGCCTTACGTTCCAGGAAATCAGCGAGCTTTGGCAGGAAAGCGGACTGGGCTACGGTGAGGAATTGCCTCTGCGCACGTTCCACAATCACCAGAAAGCCATCAAGGACATCTTTGACGTGTACATTGATTGCGACCGGAAGGACGGTTACCGGTATTACATTGACGAGCCTGAACGGTTGGAGGGTAACAATCTGCAAAGCTGGCTGATAAGTTCATACGCCACGCTGAACCAAATCCAGGCGGACAACAAGCTGGAAGACCGGATTATTTTTGAGAATATTCCCTCGGGGCAGACGTGGCTCACTCCCATTGCCGAGGCCATGCGGCGCAACCACGTGTTGAGCATCACGCACCAAGGGTTCGGCAAGCCGGAAGCCAGCACGTTTGATATCGAGCCTTACTGCCTGAAAGTGGTGAAGCGCCGTTGGTACGTGGTGGCACGCAGTCCGTACTATTCGGAGCGGAACAAAGAGAAAGGTATCAAGCCTGTCGATGTCTACCGGGTGTATGCCCTCGACCGCATTTCGGATATCCAGGACACTGGCAGGACGTTCAAGATGAAAAATAACTTCGACGTAAACCGGTATTTTGAAGGATGTTGTGGAGTAATCACGTCGGACGGGCCCATCCGGCGCATCGTACTCTTGGCCTATGGCGGTTTTGCCGACTATCTGCGTACATTGCCGCTGCATGAGTCGCAGCGTGAGATAGAGGGCGATGACGAGTCCACGCTCTTTGAATATCACCTGAAGCCGACTTTCGACTTCTATCAGTTGGTGCTTGCTCAAGGTGACCAAGTAGAAGTGCTGGAGCCAGAATCAGTGCGCAACGAAATGCGCAATTTCGCAAAAAACATGTTGGACTATTACACTTGGGAAGAGGAGGATAAACCATGCAAGGAATAAATTTCATAGCCATCGACTTTGAGACAGCCACGGGTAAACGCGCTTCCATCTGTGAAGCTGGAATCTGCGTGGTGCGTGACGGGGAGATAGTGGAAACCCGTTCGTGGCTCGTCCGTCCGCAAGGAAACAGTTACAGTTATTGGAATATGCAGATACACGGTATCCGCCCGAATGATACGGTTAACTCTCCTGAGTTTCCGGAAGTATGGGCTGAAATCTGTGAATACCTTAAAGACACGCCCGTGCTTGTGGCTCACAACGCCGCTTTCGACATCGGTTGCATCCGCCACTCGTTGGAACTATACGGTATGGAGAAGCCCGACATCACTTATTATTGTTCCCTCCGTGCCGCACGCAGGCTCTACAACTTCGGTTGCAACAGCTTGGATTACCTTTGCGACCAGTTCAAGATATCTTACGGTCAGCACCACCGGGCAGGCGATGATGCGGAGATGTGCGCACGGTTGTTTTTGAGGGAATTGAAAGATGCAGGCTGCGGATTGGAGGAGATGGGTTATTGTAACGGAATACTATAGGAATCAATTTTTAAAGTTAATTTCATTTTTGATAATAAATAGTAAACTTCAAATTATGCCAATAATAATCGTTGCTGTCGGTAACGGCGGATATAATTTTGCTTCCGACATTAAGAATGCTAAGCTTTTCATGGATGCAAAACTTATCGTTTGCGATACAGATGATAAAGAACTTGCCGATAATGCCGCGTAAGCTGATGTAAGTTTTCATCTTGACGAATTCAAATAAGGACATTATCAATGCAGGCACTTTCACTTTCATCTTGGCCTTGTCATTCCTTCTGCTGGTGGTTTTTGTCCTATAATATGTTATTACACCATAATCCAATTCTTTGCAGTTATACAAATCAGCCGTGTTCATGCCTATCAAGCAGAAAGACATTATAAAACCGTCCTTGGCAAGGTTGTACCTGCCTTTTATTTCTTTTCCCCTGCTGTTATAACGGTAAGGCAGCTTGTATATTTTCTTGATTAGCTCTGCTGATATAGCCCTCTTCCTCGTTGCTTCCTGCTTAGGGATTTTGAAGTTGTCAAAAGGTGAATGGGAAATGAGTATCATGTCCCTGTCATAGTCATTATATTGTTTCCTTGCTTCGTTGAACAAATGCCTGATACTGCCAAGATACAAGGAAACCACTCTGTTGGATGGTACTCTTTTACCTTGCTTCATGAGCAGCTTGACTTTTTCATCTCTCTTCCTGACAAGATAGTCTATAAAGTCTTTCAATAAAGAGGTAGTCAGTTTGTTAATGCACAGATTGTCTTTGCCAAGAAACTGCACAAAAGAATTGATGGCCGATGTGTAGTTTTCAGCTCCTTTGATTGTTGCATGGGCTATCCATCCCCTGCTGAACTGGATGAAGTCTACCTCTTGGGCTTTCTTTTGTTCACCTTTCAGATGAATTAAAACATCATCCAAAGTGTAATGGTTGATATCAAGTTGCAGTTTTGTACACGTTTCTTGATAATACCTGACTATTGCGTCGGCTTCTTTTATGAACTTTGGATTTTTCAGTTTGAATGACTTGGTTAAATCTTCTTGCCTGACAAAAATATTGGTAGACAATCTTTTAACCTCCCTGTTGTAAGTCATTCTGATTTTTACATTATAAGTACCGTCGCTTTTCTGCTTGCTTTTCAGCACTTCCGCTTTGAATGTCAGCATTTTATCTCAAATAATTTGGGAACAACAATAGACCAACATTTTGCAGTTTAAGGCTGGTTTCAACCTGTTTTCGCCATAATCCAATACCTACAAGAACAAATAAAAACTCCCATAAGTCATTGACTTACAGGAGTTTACCAGTGGGCTATCCAGGGCTTGAACCTGGGACCTCCAGATTATGAGAACGATAAGATGATTTTCTGTGATAGTTCGATTTACTAATATTAATTAAGTAACAGATAGTTACGAATTTTACTATCTCCAATAGAACTCACTAAATACCCCTAACTGAAACCGTTTGTTTACGTATTGTTTACGCAGAATTAGGGAGGTAAATGTTACTATTAAGCTCGTTGGATACATATCATCATAGCTTTATTAATGCATTAGGAGAAAGTTCGTTATATTTGGTCTGAAAAAGTACGATTTACTTGTAATGCATATCGACTGTCACATAGAACCGAGAGATTTTCAGCATATCTTGCCAGGAAACCTGATAGTGGGCTTTCAGACGGAGGAAATCGCAGTCTAAACTAGCAGGCCAATCTTTACAATCGGCAGATAGGGGACTGACGTGGGGACGGACATACGTCGTGTTTTCCTTTTCGTGGATGCCAATACTTTCGCATAAGAATCCCCAATAGCTGTGGTAATTCCTATCTTCACCAAAGCAGATGTTCCACAAATCCCGCTCATCGTCCCCATAACTGACCTCTTCCGTGTCTTCCAGATTCCAAACCTCTATGTGTACCCGCAGTTGATCGGCACTTCTTTCTCCCCGTCGGAACTTTTCTTGTTCGCGCTCGCCCATCCGTTGGCTGAGGTTCTCCATCCGCTGCCGGGCGTTTATCCAGAGTTGTTCCACTTTTTTCAGTCGACGACGGTTGCCGTCAATGAAGCTGAAGTTGGCATCCAGATAATTCATGCGCTCTTCTTTGTATTTGTCCATCAGCCATGTTTTGTCCGACTCACAGACGAATTTGTCCCAATAAAGGGAAAGCATGGTCCGCTCCACATCGTGCAGGGTGACAGTCCGTCCGTCTATCTTCATCTCTTCGGGGTATCCTTTATAATATCTCATCGGTTATTTCTATTTCAAGGTTAAACGTCTTGACTTTCAACAAATCGGTCATGGCAAAACAACAAAAATCGTAGATGTTGTGAAAGGGACGGACGAAGAGAATGTCTTTGACCTTATCACGGTTCAGGCACATTACGTCGCCCCAACTGGTGAACGGTTCATCGGGTTCGCACCCGTACACGCATTCGCGTATGGCGCCTTCGCAATCGGCCCCGGGGCGTGAGGTGTAGAAGTTGGTCACCGGCGAAAGCATTCCGAATGTATGGTAGCTGCGGTTGTCGGGCGAACAGAGCACATCCCACACCAGTTCCTCCTTTTCGGTAAAAATAAGGTTGCTCTTCTCCTTACAATAAAGGTCGGCAGGTACTTTCAGTATGGGTTTCACCTCCACGTCGACATAGCCATCGGGGTGTGCCGCCTTTTCGGCCAGTTCCCCTTGGTAGACGGTATAGGCCGTGCGGATGGCTTCGATACTTTGCTGTTCAATCAGGTTGTTCATCTCGCGCAGGCGTTTCAGGTTGTCGTCGGTATAGCGGAAAGCCTTGTCCAACTTGTGTTTCCGCTCCTCCAGGTAGTCTTTCAGCAGTTCCTGCTTGGCATCGCGGTTCAGGTAGTCATCCCGGTAGATGCGGATGATGATGTCTTCCAGTATCTCCACCGGCAGTTGTTCCAGGTCTTCGTAGCTGCAGAGGTAACCGTCTCTGAACTTCATGTGCGTGTCAGTGCGTGTTCGTTTCATTACGATGGTTTAATTGTACATTTCCTGCAAATACTCGGCAAAGAGGTGTAGCCCTATCTGCATCCGTTTGATGGCCTGCTCGTTGTGGTATTTGGCTGGTTCGGTCAGGTACTCGAAAGCAAATATCATCTCTTGCAAGGCTGCATCCCAGTGGGCGCACTGGTCTTCGACTTCCGGATAGATGCGGCAAAAATAGCCGGGCGGGTGCTGGGTGCGTGCGGCGAAGTCTTTGAGTACGGGGAGTATCCGCTTTGCTATCAGGAGGTTTGTTTGGGCATAGTCTTCATCGTCCACAGTCATGTATTCGGCATTGAGGTAGGGAAGGCAGATGGCCAAATGATGCAGCCCGAACAACACACGTTCACAGGTTTCCAAGTCTGTATTTTCTTCTTCCTGTGGGTTGTCGAGAATGTAGTGCAAGGCAAATGCGGCTTCCTCGTATGTGGGTTTCAGTTGCTCGGGAATTTTGGCGTGCCGCATGAAGCTTTCCAATAACGAAACGCAGGCGCCTGCCGCATAGTCGGCAAAACGCCACACCCGTTCCCGCTCGTCCAGTTCCGAACAGGGAAATATATGTTGCATGTTTTCCATAATCATACTCCTGCCCGATACCTTGCCATCCAGTGTGCGGCTTTCTCATTCTCGAATGCGTTCCGGTCGATGTCAGAATAATCATCGGTCGTATGCAGCGCCGCATAGTTTCCCCCTTCCCGGTGTTGCGACCAAGTCAGTTCGGCAAGAGGCGAATCGGTCAGCTGCCCGATGTGGTGCAGTTCGTAGGGGTCTCCGTTTTCATCGTGTGGAGGATAACCTTCGCCCATCAAGTCGCTGTTTGTCCATCCGCGCCATTTTTCTCCATGTTCCTTTATCCACCATTCCGGCATTTGATAGTTCGGATCTATCCGGGGTTGGATTAAGGCCGGTTTCCCGTTGATGATAGCTTCTTTCAGTCCTGCGCCGATGTAGATACGTGCTTCGGCTTCACTTTGAATGGTGTTAACGATGGTATCCAACCATCCGGTCATTTGCTGGATTTTCTTTCTGAAATCTTTCATGTGTCATCTTATTTAAATAAAAATCTTAATCCAACTTCTTAAACTCGAAGTCGTTCACCGAACAGCACGCCTTTTTGTAGTCGAAGTTGTACAGCCGCATATAGGCTTCCTGCACTTCTTTCGCACCGTTGTAGAACGGAGTTGCAGTGTGCATCTGGGTAGTAACGGTGACAACCATTTCCGGGGTGAGGACGGTGCCGTTGACGCGCTTGATGCGCTTGGGGATTACTTGAAATACTTTCGACATAACTTTCTTATTTATTCGTTTGACATTAATTTCTCTATCTCCGCAGCCCTTTCTTTCGAAATGCCCAGGGACTCCCGCTCACGTTCCAACAGACGTTTGGCACGGTCTGTCAAGGTGCCCGATGCGGCCAGTTCTTTGAAAGTTTCCAGATATTCCTTTTCGTTCTCAGTCAAAGAAGGAGTGGCTTCCTGTTCTATTTCCCGTGCCCGTTTCTCGGTAATGCCGAACTTCTTGCGTTTGCGTTCCAGGTATTTTCGGTCGTCGTCGGTAATCGTGCCAGTCTCTTCCAAACAAAACAAGACTTCTTCCTTATATTTTTCTTCTTCCGCTGTCAACGGCTTTGATTTATCCGTTGGCGATTCGTCGGCAACGATTTGCGTCTCAACGCTGTTTGTTCCCCGCTTCCGATAAACCTTTGTTCCGGGTTGAATATTCAAAGCAGTTACTCCACGCAAGAACAGTACCGCTTTATCGCCCTTCTCTGCCTCCGGCAGCATTTTCAGAAACAAGCTAATCCCCTCTACGGAAGATTCGAACTCCGAGTCATCGGTGCACACGATGACCGGCTCACCCACCTTGACATCAGCTTGCAAAGTATCTAAGACGGTAAGCCCTTTTCCCTCAACGTAGAGGAGTTTGGATACTTCCACTATCAGCTCTCCTTTGTGGGCGTCAGCAGTTGCCTTTTGCTGCTGGGGTGACACATAATCGGGAAAGGCTTCCAGCGGTTTGAACTGTACGGCTATTTCCCACTCGGTTTCCGTTGTCTGGCTGAATGTGCTGTCGGTTTCGGCCGAATAATTGGCCGAAACATTGGCCATCAGGCTTTGGAATGCTGCTTTCACATCGTTCACTTGGTTTTGAGACAGATTGGAGGTTTCGTAAGAAGAGACTTTCTTCGTAAACTCCAGCAGTCCGCCTTCCAGCCTTTGGTGGATTAGCGTGTGCAATTCCGGGTCTTGCTTCGTCCACAACAAATCGTCCGGGCAGTAAGGAGCTTTTTGCGGAACGAAGGTCTGTTCCAGCCACATCTCGTCCCTGTTCTCCCGTTTTTCAGCCCTTAAACTCCGGCTGCTGATTCCTCCGGACGCGCCCATGACTTTGTATCCACCTTCTGCCTGGATGTCGGTAGAAGCAAACGTGTCTTGCGAGATTCTTGCCCCTTTCAGGCAACGGGCCGTTATTCGGGTCGCACCCAAGCATTGGAACAGGCGGCACATCTCGTGTACCTTCTCGTAGAAAAGCATTAACTGTGCATTCTCGAAAGGTAAGTACATCGGGCGCAACGGGTGGGCATAATAGAGGGTGTTGGCTTGCGGATGTCCCACGGGGAAAGTGATTTCACCGGGCAGTTCATCTAACGGAAATACGTACTTTATATTGTCCGTTTCATCATAGCACCCGCCGATATGGTCAAGGTCGCGGACAGTGAAGATGAATTGGCGCTCATGGTAAGGGCGGTTGCTGAACGTGCTTTGCCCATGTTTAATATCTTCGATGTCTTCAGTCATAGATTCTGCCCATATCTCCATCATCTCTTCGTTCTCTTCAAGAGATATGTTATCATCCGATGTCCAAGCACTAAGTTTCTCAGCAAGCTGGATACGTTTGGGTATATCAATGCCGACAATGCCATAGCCGAAGCCACTGATGATCCAATCAGCCCCCTCAGGTTTTCCGGATATGAGCCTTTTGGCCTCCTCTTCTTCTTCTTGGTCACAAGCAAAAGGCAAAGCGCTGATAGCCAAACGGACGGCTTCGGTATGGTATCCCATCTCGTGCAAGATTCCGGCTTTAGCTGTCACTAAAGTACATGCCAAATCCTCCGAATCTTCGTCTAACAGGCCTATTGCGCGATTGATATTTTCCTGACATTGGGAGAGGGCATTTTCCTGTCGTTTTTTAAGGGCGTCTTCTTCCTCTGCCGTCCTATCACCGGAATCAGATGCAGAAAGTTCTCCGCCTACAGCATTAAATTCCTGCCACCAACCCAAATATTTGTAATAATAAGCCACAAGACGTTCTACGCTTAATTCTGAGAATTCTTCCATCCAAATATCAACAGCATCTTGAAAAAACTCGTTATCGAAAGGTTCTGCATTCAGCAGTTCCTGGAGTTCCTGCCACCTTTGTCCCTTCAAAGCTTCGAATTCTTCCTCCTCCGTTCCGTCCCACTTCTTAATGGCATTAGCGACTTTTTCACCAATGTATTCGTCCAACTTGTTGTTACTGTCAGCCTGATACAAGTCTTTGGCCGTCTTAATTATTCCTTTCAATATATTGTTCATAACGATGTTATTTTGTGGATTCTTGAAACCTAATGCTATTTGTCTTCCTCAATCATTTCTATAAAATCTACGTATTCTCCTTCTAATTCATTTATGGATTTGTTGATGGCGTCATTGCGTTTTGATGCTCTGATGATTTCGTCTTTTGACTTATTTACATCATTGCGCTTGTCTCGGTAATTCTTCAATACCGTATTCAGGTAATCTTCAAATTGCCCCTTGACTTTGTTCAGCTCTCCTTGGTAACCAGTGATGAATTGATTCTTGGATTCTTTGATTTGTTGCAATCTCTCGTTCTCCTTTTTCTCCTCACGCAACTGCATCCAGATGTCTATTCCTGCTGTAACTACAGGAATTCCGAATTTTGCCACTTTGGCAATATTGCTGGCCCATCTAACAGCTTCCCACGGTCTAAAACTCTTCCCGAAGAAATGTCCGACATTTAGCACTATGTTATGTAATTGAGAACCTGAGGCATTACTGATTCCTCCAAAAACGCCGTTTACGCCAGGCGCCATATCTCCGACCTTTGCTGCCCCCGATTTAAGCCAGTCTAATGCTTTTTTTTGATAGTTGAGGTTGTTCCTCTCTTCTATGCTGATATTTGGGGATTTAAGTTTTGCATCTATGCTGCTGATGTATTTGGCAAGAGTGTCTCTATGGCCGAAGTTCTCCACTTCTTTTAATAAATCCGCATAGTTTTGTTCTACCACCTTCTCAATCTTTGTGGAAGTTGTATTTATGCTTCGCTGTAATGCTCTGTTCAACTCTTCTTGTTGAGCTTTCCATTCTGCTTCTCCTAAGGAACCGATTCCACTGGATAGGGCTGAAACTTTTGTCATTGCATCTGTCTCAAAAGAATAGAGTACATTGGAAACATCGCGTTTGAGTTCTCTTTCGCTAATGCTTAACCTCTGTTCAAATTGGCGGTAAAATTCAGCCAGGTTTTGGTCTACTTCCAAGATGGCAATGTCTTTTGCATAACTTTGCAGTACACGGACAGGCGTGTCGAATTGTTTTTTGATGAGTCCTTTGCTGCTTACGAATGAATTAAGGTCATTGATAAACTTTTCAAAATTGCTGACCTGTATAAATTCATCATCTTTGTCTTTGACCCCCTCCAAGTAATCATTCGCATCGATAAAGGCGACGGGGAAAGCCGAGAAATCATAGCCGCGTTCTTTAAACGTGTTTTGCAAAGACGTGGTGTAGTTTTGTACGAGTTGGGTGTAATCTCCATACTCCATATTCATCTTGTTTACTACAATAAACATCTTGTCTGCCAAGTGTTGATTATATGCCAAATCGATGAAATTGTTAAAAACCACATCGTCAAATAGCTGACTAGTCAACACATAAAAAATCAGGTCACATTCTTTTAGCGCAGCTTTGGTTCTTTCATCATGTTCTTCTACTTTGCCCGCCAAGATTCCCGGTGTATCCATCAGGATTATATTGTTCCATCGGTATTCAGTGACTTTGTCGGTAGAAATGTTAGCATCAATCACGATATCTTTATTTCCAGTTAAAGCCGATATGATGGTTGACTTTCCTGAACCATATTGCCCGACAAAAGCCAACCGCAATTCTTTACGCTCGCTGACTTCTTGTAATTCAGCATCCATTTTCTTCGCTAAGTCACTGTTGTTTGTCTGTGCCAGCAACTGTTTAGTTTTCAACATCAACTGGTCAAGCCGTTGTTGATATTTGGCATAATTAATTGTTTCATTCATAATTCTATTCATTTGAAGTTTATAGTCATTTGAGTAGCCTTTTCGGCTTTTATTTTATCGTTCTCATTGCATGAATTTGCGTATTTGTAAGTCAAAGACTGATTCGCCCAGTCTCTTTCTACGGGATAATTCTCAATCAGGAATTCATTTGTCATATCCTTGATCTTCTTGTCTTTCACTTTGTTCTTCCTGACATAATCAAGAATTCTGAAACCGATTAATGAGTTTATTGCACTTTCTGAATTGTTACATTTCTTGAGAAGCGAACCCATCTCGTTAAGAATGTCATTAGCACCTGTAATGTAGGCAATAAAAGCGCCATTGATCTCCTGGGATGCACTGTTTATGGAACTATTGATGTTTGCCAGCAGAGCACTTTTGTTTTTACTCATATTCTCATCAATGCCTCTTTCGAGTTGCCCTCTCATCTGATTTATGGCTTTCCTAATTTTCTCACTTTTTGATGTAAATAAACTGGAGAAGATTGAAACGATTACTCCTACTACAATACTTCCAGCAGCAACGACCCATCCGCCCGGATTCCAAAAATTAGCAATAACAAAAGGAGCTGCAGCTGTTAAAATGCTGCCAAATATACCAACCCCAAGCCGTGTATCGTGAATGGATTCCCCTTTGATATTTTGGAACGAGGCGAATCTGAAATGCATCTGTAAATCACTTGTAACTTCTTCCAATTCAGACTCTAATTTAGATTTGAAATCCTCGATACAGTCAGATATCCTTTCTTTATAACGCTCGAGTATGCTTTTTACCACATAGTCGTTTTCCCACGCAGAACCAGCCTTTTCGTTGTCATAATTTTCATTAGAAAATGTATTTGCCCTATTCTTGAGTTCCTGTTTGACAGAGTCCGTGATGCTGGATAGTTTATTTGTGAGTTTTCCCCTTTCGGTCGAGAAAAAGGAGCTTATTTTTTCTCTTGTTTGTTCCAGTAAACAGATGTCTTTTCTTAATGAATCGCAGTCCGCTTTTATTCGGGAGTTAATTTGATGGATGTTATACGAAGAACCATCCACAATGCTTAGACTTTTCTTTAGACAACCAGTATTGTAAATTTCTTCCTTTATCATTCTGATAAAAGAGGTTATGTTTGAACCTTTCTTTAATTTCTCTAAGGTTTCAGCGTCAAATCCGCCTTCTACATACAATTTTGCCGCCAATAAATGTAAGGGTATGATTTCAACGGCATCCATGTTGTATTTACCACTTAACCGTTCTTCGATGCGCCTGAAATGTCCTTCTATAGATTGTGGTCCTTTGCAGTCTTTCCAATCGGTGGGGTTCTCTAAAAATTTTTTCAGACGAATGCCAGAAAGATTGCTTTTGTAATTCAGTATAATGTATAACGGCTTATTGCGGTCTTTTATTGTTTCAAAGAAATCAAATTCGGTCTCTTGTATAGAGTCGCTTGTCACGATGTAGCAAATCATGTCTGCTTCATCGACAATTGATTTTGCTATTTCAGTGTCACCCTCCCCGCCTGGTGCACCAATACCCGGGGTGTCTACGATTCGTAATCTGTCCCAGTACCAACTGCGGTTATACCTTGTGGTACGTAGTTTCCCTATGCCTATGTCATCATCGTCTTGTTGCGTCACCACCTTATGCAAGGTGCTTTTTCCCGCTTTTGTCCTTCCCATAAACGCAATGGTAAAATAGTGGATATTGCGTTTTTTCTTGTCCAAAAGTTCTATATTTTGGAACACGGATTCATTTATGATACGATTGAATTCTTTTCTGATATGAGCAATGGTCTCGTTTATTTTGTTGAATTCTTTTCTACTTTTGTTTTTTGCAGGGTTAAATTGATTCAAGTTTTGCGCACAAGTTTTCAAATCACCATTGATTGTATTCAAGATGCCGGAAACTCTTTCCATGTCAGTTGAAGCTTCCTCTGTTACTTCTTCCAATATATTAGCAAAACCTAATCCCCCTAAAATTTTATCAGTCCGTTTTTCATTCTTATTAGAAAGTCCATATGTAAAATTCTCTACTTTCCCCCATAAAGATTCATGCCATTTCAGTTTGCTATCTGATATGTTTTTACTGTTATTTGAAGCTTCAGATTCGGCAATAGGCGCAAAGGGTACATTAAGAATCTTAGCCACTTTCTCCGCAAGATTTCTCTCCTTTGAATCCATATAAAAATCTGCATAAGATATACAGACAAGAAAATGGACAAGTTCTTCGCTCTTTTCTTTGTTTAAGTGTAAATGTGATAACTTATTGAGAAGTTCTCTTAGAGGAATTTTTGTCTCATCGTCTTGGAATATTTTCTTGCGCTCTGCATACAGCAAGCTGTCTTTTTGCAATGGCAAAAAATCATTTAACACGGATAACTCGCGAGAATTGATTTCTTTGTCTTCAATGATGGCATAGCAAGCCAACAAATAAGCAATTTCTTTATAATTGAGTTCCATTACCACTTTTAATTTTGATTTAATAGGCCGTTAAAAAGCTATATAGGCTAAGCAGCTTCTGCCACTATACCAAAGAGTTCTTTGATAAGTTTAGAATTAAAAGTTCTGTTTGATTTGAGTTATGAACGATTTAACTCGACACTTCCATCTGAATTAAATTTAACGTTATAGCCTCTTAATATACCTGCAAGAGCTACACTTCCTCCTATTAATATAGCAAGTTCTGCGGCGGAGATAGTTAATCCACCAACAGTTAATCCCATAGCAGCTGCTCCTGCTACAAGAGAAGTACCTGCTGTGAATGGAGCGGTAATCAATGCAGCAGCACCAATAGCAGCAGTTCCGATTCCGACCTTTTTCATCGTTTTTTGCTTATTAGCTTTAGCTCTTATAGTTCTTGCTAATTCTCCTTTTACTATAATGTTTTTTTCTTTTGCTTTTAGAGCTTTTCGCAATTCGTCTTTTGTATATACTGTAATCATAAGCTTAACAATTAGTTGACACTTGTTTTATTTATAGGCTTTTCAAATATTTTAGTAGAGCACCAAACCCGGCCAATCCTCCTAAAATCTTCAAGATTTTCTCCCTTTATTCGGGAGTAGATTGCTTATACATTTCTACAATAGCATCCCAGCCATTCTTTGCCATTTCCAATACTTTGGTAGGCGTTATTGCTACATTATTCATATATCTAAATCTTTAAATATTTATTTTTGTTTCTCCATCCTCTCCCAAATCTCCCGATAAACCTCTTCCGTCACTTTCCCGAACCAACTAACCGGCCGTGTTCTTATACTTCTGCAGTTGGAGCAGGGCTGAGGCATTGAATATGTAGTGGCACAATACTCGATATCGGGAGCCTTGAACTTCTCGCCGCACTGTGTGCATTTGAATAAGGTCATTCCTCTGAGCATAGCTTTTACTCCTTATTATATAAGTGGGGCAACAATGCCGGCGCATGCCTTCCCTTATTTGTCCCATTGGGATGATTCACACACTGTCCTCCCACCATCACTTGAATGCTGGGAAACTGTTTACCACAATATTTGCAAGTGTATTTGGACTTTTCAGTGCCTTCGTACAACTTGTGGCGACCTTTGTTGCTGCCGTCCGGATGATATGTGCAGGTGCCGGAAGTCAATGTACGTATATCGGGAAACTTCTTCCCGCAATACTCACAGTAATAATTCTTTCTTTCCATGGTTATTGAATTTGGTTCGTATGCTTCAGTTATGACGGAAAGCAGGAACAGATAGGTTATGCTACTTGTTGTCATTACTTCTAATCGAATTATTTTTATTCAAAATTAGCCTAATGCCTCATGCACATCAAGTTCATAATGGTTCACATTACTTTTCTTAACACTTGTCGACCGGTAAAAAAAGAAAAGGACACAGTCCACGCTTTTCGCCATTTGCCCAGTTCGGTTCTGGAAAACACCTTGGAGTCCAAATGTAGGAAAGCAGTCCGTGTCCTTCGATGAAGGAAACTGGACATACTTGACACATTATGATAGACTCCCATGTCGAATTTACCAGATTTAACCAAGTCTTATAATTTGTCAGAAGGTCATGCTATATGTCGTTCAGTAATCTGTCTGTTTCTTACTTTATGGTTTATTGGTTGCCACAAAGCTATGAAATTTTCTTTGGAAACAGAAAGAAAAACTGTCGATATATTCACGGACTGCTTAAAAACAGATATAAAGTTCTCCTTGGGGTGCGCCAAATCAGCCAAATGCGATGCCGATGTAGAAGTCAGCCCATGCTCACTGAAAAATACTTCGCTTACTTTTTCCATATTATATTCGATTTATATCCTTATCCACCGTTCTTCCGACATTCCTCCACAAAGCGAGATAAGCAGGAGAAGCATTATGGCAGAAATAATACATGTCCAAATGAACATGACAATATGTTCTCGTTTCATTTCGTTCCTCCATGAAATGTTCTTTCCATATTCTTTCGTGCAATCTCTTCTGTCCCACCAAAGTAAGTGATTTCCCACAGCAAGCCTGCAACAAGCTCTTGAGGCGTAATCACAATGTCTTTCTCCACCACCACTTCCATGCCCGCTATTTCTGACCACGAAGGATAGCAGGCCATAGGGCAGTCGAGGTGATTGTCCACTTTGTCGTATACAGAGCAGTTCATGTCTATCATCGGGCTACAGGTTTCCCAACGCTATACTAAGCGAATATAATATTGGGATGATTTTGCATCCAACACTTGGACGTTCTGATAAATTCTTTCCCATTTGTCCAAATCGAGATGTCCGACCAGTTTCGGTTCATTGGTCTGCCATAAATTCAGGAATGCCGGTCTGATTTCGGCAAAACTGAATTGCGAAAATAATACCTTGAATATCATAGTGCCTATTTTTGAGTAATAAATTTCCTCAACCCACCCTCGTCTTTCCTTCCAGACAATCGGCACAAGGTAATGCGCAATAATCTTCCCCCAAAGGCCGTGTACGTTATGCGTTTGTACGCTGTGTCGGAGATACGCGGTAATAACCATGCTTCTACCAGCTGCCACCTTGGTTTGTTGCCCCTGCCATGCGACAAGGAAGTGCCGCCATTGTCTGATGCAAAGAAGGACTACGCCTTATTATGTCAAATTAAATCCACCGACCAGTTCAGGCTTTGTAGCTTCATATCCAGGTTTCGGAGCTGTTTAGAATAGTTGTCCGTCACCTTTCTTAATTCACCCACGTCCACCGTGCGGACATATTTTATCTCCTGTCGCCCGTAACGGTCATTTTCAACAACATGTTTCAAGAGGTCGCGCATTACCGTCAGACGCAACTTCAATGTGTCTTTACGGGCAATCATTTGGGTGAGAGTTTCTCCCTCGTGCACGGTTTGCATGTTGGTGCGGTTAATCCGATAAACAATCACCTCGAATTGCGAAAGGCATTCATCCAATTCTTTATACAATTCGTTCACGTCCTCAGAAGGTTGGTCACCTTCCTGCACCTTGGCGCTGTACTTCAGCCGACTCTTCAATTGGTCGATCCTGTTTTGCAGGTCGGCGCGGATGCTTAATGCTTCTGCCATTTTCATTCTGTTCCTCCTATTTGGTTTGATGATGCAAAGTTCCGTCATCAAAGTGCCAAATCGCAGCACAAGGTAAAAAATAGTCAGCCTATGCTCCGATTCGGCGCATCGAAAGGTTTCCTTTGCCGCAAAATAAAATACTATCTTATGGAAAATAGAGAAGAAGATTGGAAAGAGACAGTCAAGAAGAGGCAAAATAAAATGGAGGCGTGGAGGCTTTCTTGTCTTTCAATAGAAGAACTATTATGCCTGCAACTGCTGGGGTACTCTCCCAGACAACTGTATGAAGACATAGAAAGCGAAAGATATTCATTGAAAGAAACGGCTTCCATGTCCATTCGCGAACTCGACAAGGCAAAACGGATATTAGACAGGCAAGCAAAAGCCGGAGTGTTCACCATCTCTTACTATGACAAAGCGTATCCTCATCACTTCCGCAATTTATGCAGAGATGCACCGCCGCTCGTCCACGTGCTGGGAAATAAGGATTTACTCAACCGTGAAGACAATGTGGCTATTATTGGTGCTCGTGCTGCGGACAAAGATGGATTGGACATGGCATACGGGCTTGCCAAACAGATGGGTGAACAAGGACATATCGTCATCAGTGGTTTGGCATTGGGATGCGACACGGCAGCCCACCGTGGATGTCTTGATGCGGACGGACAGACAGTCGCCATTGTCGCCTCCGGATTGGACATTACGCATCCTAAAGTAAACTGGACTTTACAAGAGGAGATTGTAGCGAAAGGTGGAGTCATCGTGTCTGAACATCCGTTTGGCGTGAAGGCAAACCCAACGAGGCTGGTTGCCCGATGCCGTATGCAAGTGGCATTGACCCAATCGGTAATCGTGGCGCAATGCCCCATTATCAGCGGAACCATGTATGCCGTGCGTTTCGCACAGGAATATGACGGAGATTTCTTTGGCTGGGAAAACGACATTTATGCTGTGGAGTATGACACGTGGGATGAACTGAACTCCGGCAATAAATTCCTGCTCGATTATAACTTGGCTCTGCCCATTAGACCTGGGCAGGAGGTCACATTAGACAATGACAATCGCCTGGTTATTTATCCATAATATTAAACTAAGAATGAAAAAGATAGTAAAGGTCAAGGATATAATATTCGACAAAAATCTGTTCGTTAACTACTTATCTGGAACAGTGTTGGACTTGTTGTTGTGCAGTTATCGTGGCCTTCCGAAAGGAGTCAACTACATGGTTATCGGAGATCCCGGTGTAGGTAAAACCACTATCATTCTTGATTTAATGGCAAACATTCATAGAATACAACCTCATGTGAAGATGCTTTTTATAAGCGCAGAGATGAGCGAAATCGATTTATCCATTTACGTACAGCGTTATCCTAAGTTCGGCGAGTTGGATATAATGTTCATTGAAGCAGAATTTGATTCCGAAACACATGCCCTTGAAGATTTTGAGGAAGTGCTGCGTATGGGCTGGGATATTGTTGCGATTGATTCCTTTTACGAACTACAAGGCATCGTGAAAGAAGAAGAGAATATTACGTTGAAAAAATCCGAAAGCTTGTTATTATCAATCATAAAAAAGCAAAACAAGGCGAAAAACGAGAGGGGAGTACATACCTCCTTCCTAACCATACAACAGGTGACAAAAAGCGGTGCTTTCATTGGCAGTAACAGATTGAAACACATGACAACCGCCATGATGGAGTTGCGGCTCGACAATCCGAAAAACATCTATTCTGACCGTTATGTTACATTCTCCAAACATCGGCGTGGTGATGTTGGTGTGAAGTTGTATTACAGTCTCAGTCAGACCGGAGATGTGTATTTTGATAAAGAACGATTTTATAACGACCAAAAGTTGCGGAAGCTTCAAAACGAAGTCAGTTCGCAACTTCATGAATATGCAGACAAATTCAATAAACTTTTTAATAACATAAGTGATGACAAATAAAGAATATGTATCAAGGCGTGACGCACTTTTGCAAGAACAGGCTCCTTACATCGTGATGGACAAGAATGAACTGATTGCCGAAAGTGAGAATTTTTACAACATTCGAGGTGTGTCTGTTATGCTAACCCCGAACGTGCAGAACCGACTCGACCAACTGATAGGACTTTCACCCCGCCAGTGTGAAGGAGTAAAGCAGGCTTACGGAAACGACGTCGTGAAGAATTTGAGGAACAGTTTTGCCATGGCCAACTGCGTGGCCCATCCAAAGAAATTCGCGCTAATAGCCAATGCTGCCGAATACATAGTTGACGGTATTGTGCCATTAGACGATGAGGCGATACCCATGCGCACTTTTTTCGATATTGTCGAGATACTTGCCGACAAATACGGTTATGAGGTTGACCAAATGCAGGCTTCCGCCTGTGCTGCGTATGGTATGATCATACGCTTGATGCCTATCTGTCCACAACACGATGCACCTTTCAGCGACGATGAGTTTGTTACTAACGGGTTATATTTAAAATGGAATCTTGGAGAGATAGAGCTTGGCAACTATTACCTCCGACTGATTTGCACGAACGGGCAGATGCAACTTTCAGAAAACTCATTGGAACGCATACACAAGATTGATGATAAAAAGATAACAGGGATTATCAATTCAGCCAACAGTCTAAAGTTGACTGCCCGGAACTGGAATTCGTTTAAGAATGCGTTGGTTACAGCCAACAATACACCAGCCTCGGTGTCGGAGGTACATAGCGGCAAGAATCTTTTGTTGCGACATGGTGCTCCCGAAGACTTGGCGGAACAGCTGATGCCGTACATCAAACTTTTGGAAATGTATAAAACAAAAAACTTACACGTCCCGGCAAAACAAGCAAAAAGCAACATGAATATGTATGACTTGTTCAACCGTTTGACTGATTTTGCTTCGCACAATAAACTATGGGAGCAGACCGACAACCGTTCTTCTTCGCTCATGCAACAAAGTATGCGGCTGCTTTTACGCAAAAGAGACATACAGACTTATTACGACATCTTCTCATAACCGAATCACGTATAATTATGACACTAAAAGAACTACTGACACAAGTCGGCTTCGACGATCATGCACGATGATGGCTAATGGACGTTGTGCTTAGTCTGGGCAATGGTAGCCTACCCGAATACAGGCGGACGTAGAAACGAACCATCGTCCCCTCGCAGATGGAATGGGCGGAGCTGGAGAGGACGATGGAAAAGTGAAGGGTGACTTCGATGGATTTTATCGGGAAGGTGGCAGAATCGTATAGATTTCAGAAATGAGTTTCTTCATTTCGTTCACCAAATCTTTTGCCAAATCTTCTATATCATTTTCCAGTGTCAGGGTGTTAAAATCCTTCACGCCTAACCAAACTGGTGTATTGGCATAATTTGCTTTATCAAAGCATGTGAGTAATTCTCTCACGTGTGGCATTGAAATTTGGTCAATGTCTTTTTCTCCTTTATAATTTTTGGGACGTATAGCTATGCAATGAGTGGTCGAGTTGTTGGCTATGGTCAGTTGCAGGCCATTGCACAAGTCGTAGCGACTGTATTTCTTTTCGCAGGACTCATACGCAGGATATGGCAGGCTTTGCATACGTGCAATGAGAAGTTCAAACAAAGTGGCCATTTCTTCTTTCGACAATCCTTTTGCGTTTCTGCGTTGCCTTATGCTGTGAAGCAAGTCCTGATAAGCATCGGCCGTGATACTTTCGCAACAATACATCTGCGTGACTACCTTTCTCATCAATTCGCGTTCTTCACGGAATAAACATGCCGACGGATGAGGGATGCCGCAACATGGAATGCCCTCCAGATGTCCGGTGAAGATATTTCCCAAGGAGGCAAAAGTCTGTGAATATTCAAGCCGCCAACCAGTAGCGTCACAATGTGCTTTGATGGTCTTAAGCAACGAATTTCCACTCAATACCACTATCATCCGAGGACGTGTTATTTCGATAAGTTCCAGCGTGTAGGGCAATGTTTCTGCCAACAGCTGCGGTAATAAGTTTTTAGCTTTCGGCGTAGCAAAGAATGTGGCATTTGTAACGATAAAGTCAGTTTCATCATCTAACGGATGGGGATTGGCATCAAACAATCTGTACATTCTTTGCCAATAAGGCCAATCAAACCTTTTGCTCCATGAGGGATTGCCTTTTAATAGATGTGTACCGTCCATTGGCTTTCCACCAAGCTGCCAGTATTCACTTTCACATTGCTCTTTATATGTCCCTCCAGAACCGGGATTTATACCCATGACAAATACATGCGGAGAATCATTTATTTTTGTGAGATCGGACTGGGTATAAAACGCCGGAGCATTATTCCCATACGTACGGGCAATCCTGTCATAAGCCTCGGCTGTTTTGGCTGCCCAGGTGTTTAATTGAGTATTCATTTGCATATTGGGTCTATTGGATTTAAACGATTACAAAGGTATCCTTAATTTGTTAATCGGCCAAATCATTTTTTCTCTTTCTTACTCCGCAGCCTTGAAATTATATACCGGCTTTATCACATTCACAATGCTCACCGCGTCCCGGATGTTTTCGATGATTTCATCCTTAGGTTTGTACACCATGGGCGACTCATCCTTGGTGTCATCTGAAAGGCATTCGCTGTAGATGCCTTGCATGGAGGTACGGTAGTCATCCAAAGATATGCTTTTGAAGGCCTGACTCCTGCTCATGATGCGTCCGGCACCATGTGGAGCCGAGCAGTTCCACTCCGCATTGCCCTTGCCAATGCAGATAAGCGAGCCGTCGCGCATATTCAGGGGGATGATGCACTTCTGCCCCTCGTAGGCGGCTATTGCCCCTTTACGGATGATGTTGTTATCGCCTATGTAGTTGTGCACACTTTCAAACGTCAAATCATAGGAGGGCGTTTCCACATTTCCTTGTAGGATGAGATAATCCATGATGAGATTGGCTATCAGCTTGCGGTTCATCTTGGCCCACTGCTGGCAAAGGCGCATGTCGTGCAGATAATCTTCCCGGTAAGCGCCTTCCAGATAGGAAAGGTCGGGCGGTATGGCAGGCTTACGCATCTTGAACGAATTGTGTAGTTGGCGTATGGTCTCCTGCAACTCGTCCTTGCGCCCTGCCGCTTTGTATTCGGCAATCATGCGGTTTTGTTCTTCCATCAGTTCTGCCCATCCCGACTGGCATTTCACGGCCAGTTTCTGATAAATCTGCGCCACTTGCTTGCCGAGGTTGCGGCTTCCGGTGTGAACCACCAGATAAGTCATGCCGCACTCGTCTTTGTCCAGTTCGATGAAGTGATTACCACCACCCAATGAGCCTATGGAAGCGTTCAATCGTTTGGTCTCTTTCAGTTCGCGGTAGCAGCGCAACTGCTTGATGATATCTTTGGCTGCGCGATATACATCCATATATTTTTGCGGGAGCGGCGCATACCGGTTATCCCGGTAATTGCGACCGGACGGTATGTGACGAAGAATGAACTCGTTGAAGGCACGGTAATCCATGTCCCCCACACAGACGAACGGCTGCACCAAGATACCGCAGCCAATGTCCACACCTACAATATTGGGAATAACCTTGTCGCCAAGATTGCCGGTAAAGCCGATTACACAGCCTGCTCCGGCATGTACATCGGGCATGATGCGGATTTTACACTTGCTGAACACATCGACGGACAGTAGCTCTTTGATTTGTTCGCTGGCACTGTCCTCGATGTTGTTCGTATAGATCTTTACGTTATAGCCTTCTATGGTTTTCATTTTGTTTTATGAAAGAATACGTATCTTTAATTGTTTCTTTTCGTCTTCAACCAATTTGTCCCATAAACGGGAACGCTGCAGGGCGGATGCCGGAATATAATCCTGGTATTTCTCCAGAAACTCCATGCTGTACAATTCGTCCCGGCCATAACAGTCGATGATTTCGCTCCAGTCCCAATATTCAGCGAATTGCTCCAAAAGCGCGGGAGTAAGTTCCATATCGGAATTTCTCGACAATTCACGCCAATTCCAATAATCCTTGTATCTTTCCAGATTCTCTGCCGTAAATAGATGCTCGTTGTCGGAACCGGAAAGTTCCTCCCAATCCACTTTGTTATTGAACTTCTCTATCATGGAGGTGGTCCAAATGATGTTTCTATTGCCGGAAATTTCTTTCCACGACACCTTGTCCTTGTACTTTTCCAGCAGTTGCTCATTCCAAGCAAACTCGCTTGACAGTTCTTTCCATGCAGCCTCTTCCAATACTTTGGCCATAAAATCGTTGTTCCAGTTCTTTGTTGCCATACTACTTGTTATTAAATGGTTTAACATTAATTCTGCCGCAAAGTAAAGACTGTCAAGTGCCAAATCGAGGCATAACAATAAAAAATAAATTGGAAAGCAAAAAAACAGGGATGTGCCGCAATTTTTCACAAGTAAACAAGTAACTTTGTAGCAGCACATTAAATAAATGACAGTATGGCAGCAAATCTCTTTGGACGGTATGTCTGGCTGATAGACACCCTGCGTCGATATAAACGCCTGACGTTTCAAGAAATCAGCGAGCTTTGGCAGGAAAGCGGATTGGGTTATGGCGAGGAACTGCCCTTACGCACTTTCCATAATCATCAGAAAGCAATTAAAGACATCTTCGACGTGTATATAGAATGTGACCGGAAAGACGGTTACCGTTATTACATTGACGAGCCGGAACGGTTGGAAGGGAACAACCTGCAAAGTTGGCTGATTAGTTCCTACGCTACATTAAATCAAATTCAGGCGGACAACAAGCTGGAAGACCGGATTATATTTGAGGATATTCCATCAGGGCAAACATGGCTCACGCCTATTGCCGAAGCCATGCGGCGCAATCATGTATTAAGCATTACGCACCAAGGCTTCGGGAAACCGGAACCCAGCACATTCGACATTGAGCCTTACTTCCTGAAAGTGGTGAAACGCCGTTGGTATGTGGTGGCGCACAGTCCTTATTACTCCGAGCGGAATAAAGAACAAGGCGTCAAGCCAAGTGATGTGTATTTGGTGTACGCCCTCGACCGTATTTCAGACATCCAAGATACAGGCAAGACGTTCAAGATGAAGAAGGACTTCGATGTACACAGCTATTTTGAAGGATGCTGTGGCGTAATCACTTCTAACGAATCGCCTCAAAAGATTGTTCTTCGGGCATACAATGGTTTTGCAGACTATCTGCGCACATTGCCCTTGCATGAATCACAGCGTGAGATTGGAAGTGATGACGAATCGACTCTTTTTGAATACCACCTGAAACCGACTTTCGACTTCTACCAACTGGTGCTTGCTCAAGGCGACCAAGTGGAAGTGTTGGAGCCGGACCCCGTGCGTGAAGAGATGCGTAACTTCGCCCAAAACATGTTGGACTATTATACAGAGAAAAAGGAGAACATGCCATGCAAGGAATAAACTTCATAGCCATAGATTTTGAAACGGCTACAGGCAAACGTGCCTCCATTTGCGAGGCCGGTATCTGTATTGTGCGTAACGGTGAGGTTGCAGAAACCAGTTCATGGCTTATTCGTCCACAAGGGAACAGGTACAGTTATTGGAACATGCAAATCCACGGAATACGCCCAAGCGACACCCTAAATTCACCTGAGTTCCCTGAAGTGTGGAATGAAATCTGCGGATACCTTAAAGACATTCCCATACTTGTGGCTCACAATGCCTCTTTTGACATCGGTTGCATCCGTCATTCATTGGAGCTATACGGCATGGAAAAGCCCGACATTACTTATTATTGTTCCCTCCGTGCCGCCCGCAAGCTCTATAACTTCGGCTGCAATAGTCTGGATTATCTTTGTGACCAGTTTAAGATTCCATACGGTCAGCATCACCGGGCAGGAGATGACGCGGAGATGTGCGCACGCCTGTTTCTGACAGAATTGATAGATGCAGACTGCGAATTGGAAGAAATGAATTATTGTAACGGAAAGCTTTAAATTAGTACAATCTTATGATCGGTAGTGTTATAGGAGATATTGTAGGGAGCATTTATGAATTCGACAATATCAAAACAAAAGAGTTTCCATTGTTTCAAAGCCGTCAAGAATATACAGATGATAGTATATTGACGTTCGCTACGGCCGACTGGCTGATGAATGGCGGCACGAGTGGAAGCTATTATCTGAAATATGCGTTGGAAAATCCCTATCCAATGGGAAGTTATGGAACCGGATTTATTCAATGGGTTCATCTTGCCAGTCGTGGCATTATGAAACCTTATAATAGTTGTGGCAATGGAAGTGCCATGCGTGTCGGTCCTGTAGGTTGGGCTTGTTCTTCCAAAGAAGAAGTATTACAGAAAGCCAAAGAATCTGCAGAATGCACCCATAACCATCCGGAAGGAATTAAAGGGGCACGAGCTACGGCTCTTTGTATCTTTATGGCACGAAGAGGCTATGACAAAGAAGCGATTCGTGATGCCATCTCACGTGAGTTTGGTTATAATCTTAGTATGTCTGTAAACGAAATCCGTAACCGCTACTCATGGGACGGTTTGGATGGAGCGGGTAATGGCGGAACTTGTCAAGGTAGTGTGCCGCAAGCTATCGTATGTGCACTTGAAGCGAACAGTTTGGAAGATGCTATTCGTAATGCGGTATCCATTGGAGGGGATTCTGACACGATAGCCTGCATAGCCGGAAGTATTGCCGAAGCCTTGTATGGCGTTCCGCAAGCAATCCGTGAACAAGTATTGTCCTATCTTCCCGAAAAGTTCAAAGCATTGATGAATCGCTTTGAAGAAAAATTCGGGATACCGCTATAACTATATTTCACATTTTCTATCATTGTGGATAAAAACTTGAATATAAAGAAATACGGTTAAGTTCAATAGGAAAGGGAAACTAATATGAATAAAGCAACATTTAAAACAATTGGAGAAATTCTGATACCTTCAACAGGAAACGGAGAGCGTACAATAGTTGTCCCCAATTATCAACGTGGCTATAAATGGGCCGTAAAGTATCAGAATGGCAATGTCGGTGAACCGTCGGCAGTAGAAAAACTCCTCTGCGACATTAAACCATATGTGGAAAAAAAGAATGACTATTTCTTGCAAGGCATCACTGTACTGGAACAGAAAAATGAAATCATACTCATAGATGGCCAGCAGCGCATTACGACTTTATACCTGCTCTTGTGGTGTACTGGAGGTGCTAAGGCTATTTGCGATATCAAGTTGAAATATGACATAAGAAAGAAATCGGAAGAGTTCTTGTACAAACTGAAGAAGTGTGACACTGAAGAATTTATCCCTACTGATGAAGACGAACAGGATGTTTATTATTTCAAGGAAGCTATTTGTCAAATGAAAACATTTTTTCAAGACAATGAGGGTATCCGAGAAAAAATAGAGGATTTTGTCAAACAGCATGTGAAAGTGATTTATATTGCCATAGACTCCATAGAAAAAGCTGTTCGCACTTTTACCATGATGAATGGTGCCAAAGCAAATATGCTCGATGAAGAATTGGTCAAGGCAGAGATGCTCAGGCTCGTGTCCTGCCCTCTTCCAAAGGATTTTGCAGTTACAACATCGTTGGAGGGAGGATTGGAACTTTTACGTGACATTTGTGCAGAAGACATGAATACAATAAATTTACGGAATAAATACGCACGTGAATGGGATAAATGGCTTTATTGGTGGAATAAAGAGGATGTACGCGACTTCTTCAATATCAATACACCGATGGGACTTCTGCTTGACTATATGTCCAGGAAAAAAAATAAAGAAGGGAAAAGCCGATTTGGATATGATGCATTTACCCGTGACTTCCTACATGATGCTGACAGCATTACATCCAACCAAAAAACAAAACATACATTTAAAGAACTTCGGCATCTGCAAAAATCGTTTGAAGACATCTATGATGACCCTGTGACATACAATTGGTTAGGGCTTAGCCTTAAATGTAGTGGCTATAATGAAAAGTTTGAAATTATAAGATACTTCCTGGAACAGAAGAACGATAAGAAACTGTTAGAACAATATGCCCAAGGCAAAATGGTAGGTGCTACCCATAAAGAGATAACTGAAGAAGATGCGGAAAGTATATCGAGGATGAGCAATAAGCAACAAAGTTTTATTAACGGAGTCTTGAATCCCAATGCATATAACGATAGTTATGATGCCTGCTGTAAATTTCTTCTATATTTGAATGTCATTGAAGAAAATAAGTTAAGAGGAGTTCTATAAATTAAAATATTGTAGTACAGTTGTTTATATGGTTCCAAGA
>OHVJ01000042.1_pt1 | contig 71282 bp, 45 predicted proteins | sample 1579471 | NCBI WGS metagenome assembly OHVJ01 (sample SAMEA3882532, study PRJEB24775) | human gut metagenome | biome: human-associated habitat; feature: intestine environment; material: feces | place: Netherlands | collected 2009/2010 | reverse complement strand
ACCTCGTCTGCCTCGGTTGCGTTCTCGATGGTAACCTGCTTCAGAAGACGTGTTTCAGGATTCATCGTAGTCTCCTTAAGCTGGTCTGGGTTCATCTCTCCAAGACCTTTGTATCGCTGCGTATGTATGTTCTTGCCGTCTTCCTCGCCGTTTCCGTATTTATCGAGGAACGCCTGACGTTGCTGTTCGGTATAACAGTACTCCTTAACCTGGTTCTTGTACGTACAGAGGTAAAGCGGCGGAGTGGCGATATACAAGTGGCCTTCCTGTATCACCTTTGGCATGAAGCGATAGAAGAGGGTCATTATAAGTGTGTCGATGTGCGAACCATCGACATCGGCGTCGGTCATTATGATGATTTTATCGTAACGGAGCTTGTCAATGTTGGCCTCCTTGTCGTCTTCTCCGTCAACGCCGAAGCGCACGCCGATACTCTGTATTATGTTCATTACCGACTCGCTCTCGAACACTTTGTGCCACATCACTTTCTCTACGTTAAGGATTTTACCGCGCAAAGGCAGCACAGCCTGGTGGTGACGGTCGCGTGCCTGCTTGGCCGAACCGCCTGCGGAGTCTCCCTCGACGAGGAAAATCTCGCACTCTTTCGGGTCTTTGTTCGAGCAGTCGGCCAGTTTTCCGGGCAGTCCGCCGCCGCTCATGGGGTTCTTGCGCTGTACGCTCTCGCGGGCCTTACGCGCCGCGATACGCGCCGTAGCGGCAAGTATCACCTTTTCGCAGATGAGTTTTGCCTCCTTGGGGTGCTCTTCAAGATAGTATGTCAGGGCTTCCGACACAGCCTGGCGTACGGCTCCGGTCACCTCGTTATTACCCAGCTTGGTCTTTGTCTGGCCTTCAAACTGGGGCTCGGCTACCTTAATTGATATAACGGCGGTAAGTCCTTCACGGAAGTCCTCGCCGGCTATCTCGACCTTTGACTTTTCTATCTGCTTCGATATCGACGGTTCGTTGTCGGCGTACTTCTTAAGGGTGGTGGTCAGCGCCATGCGGAATCCCACAAGGTGGGTACCGCCTTCTATGGTGTTGATGTTGTTTACGTAAGAGTGGACGTTCTCCGAATAGTCGGTGTTATACATTATTGCCACCTCGATAGGTATGCCCTGCTTCTCGGTCTTGAGGTAGATTACGTCGTCGAAGAGGTGCGTACGGTGGCGGTCTATGTACCTTACGAACTCCTTTAGTCCGTCCTGGGCGTGGAATACCTCCTGCCTTGTCTTGCCCTCCTCATCCGGACGGAGGTCGGTGAGGGTTATTTTAATACCCGCGTTAAGGTATGCCAGCTCGCGCATACGCTTGGCTATGACCTCATACTTGAACACCGTGGTGGTGAAAATCGTGGGGTCCGGCCAGAACTGCTGGCGTGTACCGCGCTGTTGGGTCTCGCCTACAATCTTGACGGGATACAGCGGTTTGCCCTTCTCGTACTCCTGCTGGTAAATCTTGCCGTCGCGGAACACCTGCGAGAGCATATGGGTGGACAGGGCGTTCACGCACGACACGCCGACGCCGTGAAGGCCGCCCGACACCTTGTACGAGCCCTTGTCGAACTTACCTCCGGCATGGAGCACGGTCATTACGACTTCAAGGGCCGACTTGTGCAGCTTCTTGTGCTCGTCTACGGGTATGCCTCGGCCATTGTCCTGGACGGTGACAGAGTTATCCTCGTTGATTGTTACCTCTATATGAGTACAGTAACCGGCCATCGCCTCGTCGATAGAGTTGTCGACGGTCTCGTTTACCAAATGGTGAAGTCCCTTCTCGCTGATGTCTCCTATATACATCGCAGGACGCTTACGCACGGCCTCAAGGCCTTCGAGCACCTGGATGTTACTGGCTGAATAATTGCTTTCGTTTATTTGATTTTCTGCCATCTTCAGTATTGATTATATTAGCGTGCAAAGATAACAAAAAAAAATCGTTCTGCGAAATTTTAAATATTAAATTCTCTTGTTTAGTAAACAAGTGAACAAGGGACAAGCAGACGAGGAGATTATGTAAAGTGAAGAGTGAAAAATGAAGAGTGAAGAATCTAATAGTCCAATTGTTCGCAACCGACAAGACTTTTGACTTTAACTCCTAACGAAGCGGAGCGAAGTGATAACTCCTTTAACTTCTTTAACTACCTAAAAAGCAGACGAGGAGATTTGCCCTACTATTGGCATAGCTTCCCGCCCTTCAATGAACACCAGCATTTTACCTATGGATAACACATTAGGGACTTTACCAACAAGTCATACCGTCATTCTGTGCCTGACACGGTATCCAGAGAATAACTAAAATACTTATATATCACATGTTTCCTGGATTCCGTGCCAGGCACAGAATGACGGTATCCGGCTACATGCTGACATGCATTTTCACATTTCCGCCATCTCATATTTTCACCTTTTAAAGCCTTATTTGCCGTCGCTTTATAACCGACTGGCAGTCAACGACTTAACAGAAGGGTATTTTTAATTCTGCGAAAGACCGCCTTTCAGCTTGCGAAAAGCCGTCTTTTACACGGCAAGAGGCCGCCTTTCATAACGTAAAAGACGGCCTCTTGGAAAACGTACTGCCACACAAGGCTTATTCAACGACTATCATCGTCCAGTATTTAAGCGACGGAAGGGTGAACGTCACCTCGCCGTTGGCCTGGCTGAAAGGCAACTCCTGGATGGCACCGCCGAGCCAATCGGGCGACGCTACCCACACCTTGTTTACCTTAGCGCTGGCCTTCAGGCGCAGCGGCAGGCCCTCTATGAGGCGCGGCTCGGGCATGGTGCCCTGCATGTCACGCCAACTAAGGTTGTCGGCGTCCATGAAGTTGAGCAGATGTATGACCTTCCTGTCGCCCACCTGACGCGCGAACGTGGTAACGCTGCCCAATGCCGGCGGCCACGCCGCTACCTGCACGTCGCCCGACGAGGTGAGGCTGGCCTCGGTGACGGTGCCTCCGTCACGTAGCAGATTCTGGTAGGCCGTCATAAAGTCGTAGTATCTCACGATGGCGTCGCGCAGCTCCTGGCTCATCGCAAGGCTGTTGTTGGGGAAGTACTCACGGCAAAGCATGTGGTCGCCAAGCTCAAGGTGGGAGCCGCCCAGGGCGAACATCACTGCGTCGGTAAGCAACACTCCCGGCGTGTTGAACTCTCCCAACTCCTTGCCGTAGTTCATGTAGGCGGCAAACACGGTGTTGAGCTGGTGGCGGCCGTACAGGTCGTTGTCACGGATGACGTCATACAGGTTGCTGAACTGGCTCTCGCTGTCCCACATCTCGTTGTAGAGGAAGTCGACGTTGCCCGTCAGCGCTATCGAGTAAGTGCCGTAACCGCTCACCGCGTTCATTACGAGGCGCTTGTCGGGGTGGCGCTCCTTCATCGCGTCGATGAACGAGGTAAAGCCGCGTTGCAGGTTAGCCTTGCCGCCGTCGTAGGCGTAACGGTCGCCACGGTTGCCCAACTGGTCAATCTGGTAGCCGTCGAAGTCGAAGCTGGCGTACACGTCGTCGTTCCTGTCGGCTATGTACTGCTGCCACTCTTGGTTGGCAGGGTCAACGAGGAAGATGTCGCTCTTCCATGTATCCGGCAGGTCGTGCTTGTCCTTAGAGGCATGGCGTGTGTCGGTAAAGAGATACCATCCATCCTTCACCCCGTCCGCGGCCGCGTCTGACAAGGCGCCGTAGCACAGGTTATAGAACATGGTTTTCATTCCGTAAGAGTGCTGCACGTCGATGTATTTCTTGATTACGGAGGTGTAGACGTCACGGTTGGCAATGTCCTTATACACCTCGTCGAGGTTGTCGCGCGTGCCTCCCAGCGGCCAGTGGTGCTTGTTGTGCCAGTCCTGGAACTGCACTCCGTTGATATGACAGCGGTTAAGGAAGGCCATCTCCTGCTCTATCACTCCGTCTACGGTCTTCGTCGCGTCGAACGTAGCCACGAAGCCGTATCGCGGGAAGCGTGTCCAGTCGCTCGAGACGTCAACGCCTATCGTGCCGAGCACGGTTTCCGAGCCGTCGCTCTCGGTGCGGTAAACGTCCACGAGATAACCCGTAAAGTCGGGCTCGGGCGCCGTCCAAGTCCACGTAGAGCCGCTCAGGGCCTGCTCGCCCACCACCTCTGACTGCTTGCGGTAACGCACCTTGGCGTCTGCCGGAACATTGCCGTCGATGGCAAATGTCACCGTCTCGCCGGGCTTATAGCACACCTTGTCAGTAGAAAGATTGAGCGTCAGGCCGTCGTTAACCTTCACCACGTCGGTAACTCCGCCCGTAATGTCAGGCTCGGGCGCTGCCGTTGCGTTGTCGTCATCGCTGCATGACCATAGCGCCAGCAGCATAATGGCAGAATAGATATATTTTCTCATCGTTTCATTGTTTTGCTATTGTTATTGTTTCGGTTAGCTGGTTAAGCGTTATGGTGTACGTTCCGGCCTCGGCAATGCGCCATTTCTGGTCGATGTCGTTCACGTTCACGTCGATGTATTGTGCCTTGAAGTCGTCGTCAGACTTGTCGATGAAGAGCATTTTCTCCTCTGTTCCCGTTGGCTCCGCGCCGTTTACCGCCGGCATGAACCATGCTCCCATCCAGTCACTCTGCCTGTCGCACGTGAATTTCAGCTCTCCCGCGTTGAGCGTTCCGCTCCATGTCATGACGTAAGGGTTGGACGAATCACGCGTCATCGCCACCGCATCGTCGAGCGACCAGCCGCCGGGAGCGGCGTCGCCAACCAGCCATACAGTCTCATACGGCGTAAACTCGCGCATCATCATGCGCTCCTTTCCCGAGCGTATGTCAACGCATATCTTGTAAGCACGGCCCGTCTCGTCGGCGTTAAGGAACCATTTGTTGTCGGGATCGAAGCCCGGCACAAACTCCATCGACGTGTCCGTGTAGGGCGCGTTGGGCTGGGTTGCCTTATACATGTTCTCCCAACTGCCGCTCATCGTGCCGAACTTAAACTCCCTTCCAACCGTAAACTCTCGGCCATAGCGGAAGAGGAACGGGTCGAGCGGGTCCTGGGCCATCTCGTCAAAGCCCCATCCGTTCTCGTCGCCCACGAAGTAAAGATGGTCGTAAGCGGGCCTTACGCCGTCTGACTTTACGCATGTAGTCTCTCCGGTCAGCAGGTTAGCCGTCACGGTATATGCGTGGCCTTCGGTTATCTCGAACAGGTTGTCGGGCTCGTCGGCAGTCGTACGCAGTACGAGCGAGCCGTCCTCGCCCCGGTTGTAAGACGGAAGCTCCGCCCCGAGAGTGGTTATGAACTTGTACGTTCCGGCCTTCAAGTCGCCCGTATAGGTAAACTCGCCGTTGTCCGTGCGAGTCATTTCCGTTGCGAGAGACAGGTCGGTACCGCCATCAGTAGCCGTACCCGTGAGGTAAAGCGTGGCAGACACGGGCTCGTATGCCGTCACGCTGAATGATGTCTCGGCAGTCTGCACGTCGTCAACACCTGCCACCGTTGCCGTAATACGGGCCTCAACGTCGTAACGGTTGTCGGCCTTTACGCCAAAGTTGGTCCTGAGCAGGTCGTTAAGTTGCTCTTGCGTGGCAGTCCATGTGTATTCCTGCGTCACGCCGTCAGCGGCAACATACGGCGCGGCAAATCCCGTTCCGGCCTCAGCCAGCTCCAGTTTATAGGTTATCCGGTTGCCCGTTCCGTGATTGGTACCCGTTGTCCATGACAAGGTTACACCCTCGTCGGAGCGCGTAGTCTCCGCCAACGTTATATCGGCAGAACTTGCAGTGAGCGCAAGTTCGGTCTCGCCTTTGTTCAGTTCGGTATAATCATCATCCACGCAGGCGCTCATTACGAAGCAGCCGAGCATGATGACAATCGTTGAAAATATATGTCTTTTCATCTTGTCTGTATTAAGTTAAAAGATTAATAACCTGGATTCTGCGTCATTAGGGGGTTGGCGTCCATCTCCGTCTGCGGTATAGGGAAGAGCAGACGGTTCTTCGTGGCGTTGGCCTTTCCTATGCTGTGCAGGAAGTTTACCGCGTAGTCGCCATGCTCAAGACGTATCATGTCAAACCAGCGGTGCCCCTCAAAGGCCAGCTCAATGCGGCGTTCGTGGATTATCTTCTCGCGCATCTCCTCCTGTGTAAGGCCCGACACGTCGGCAAGCCCGGCCCTTTTGCGCACCTGGTTAAGCGGAGCGGAAGCCTCGTCGGTCAGTCCCTGCTCGTTAAGAGCTTCTGCCTCCATCAGCAATACGTCGGCATAACGGTAGATGACGAAGTTTGCCGGAGAGGTGTTGAACTCGGGAGATACAGACTTGGGAACAAGGAACTTGCGCACGTTATACCCCGTGTTGGAGTATGAGCTGCTGTATTCCTTGCCGTCGAAAGGCGGGCAACCCTGGTAAAAGACTGTCATGTCCTTACGCAGGTCGCCTTCCTCGTACTGGTCGACAAACTCCTGCGTAGGTAAGTTCCATCCGTAACTGCCGGCAACAAAGTCGGAGTTACGCGGCCCCATAAACGTAGACAGCCATGAGGATTGCGGGTTGTTGCCCCAGAAGTCGTACTCCGTGTCGCCGCTGTACTGCACCTCAAACAGAGATTCCGGACCGTTGTTGACCGTCGCGTCGAAGTTTTCCTCATAGGGATATTGCGACAAGTCATAGCCCATAGCCGTTATTTGGCGGCACAGTTCCACCACGTCGCCGTAATAATCATGGTTGTCCGGCGCCAGCGTAAGGTAGATGTCGGCCATCATTGCCATAGCGGCCTCACGGCAGGCACGCCCCTTGTCGTCGTCGGAATAGTCGGCTTTGGCCGGCAAACGGTTGATACCCTCCTGGCAATCCTTGATTATCTGTTCGTAAACTTCTTCCTTGGTGTTGCGGGCAATGGCCGTATTGTCACCCGGATTGAAAGGTTCGAGACGCAAAGGCACGCCTCCGAAGAGCCTTACAAGAATGTAATAATAATGCGCACGAAGGAAATATGCCTCGCCGAGACTTTGGCTTCTCACCTCTTCCGACAGTCCCGAAGCACTATTCAGGTCACGTATCACAGTGTTGCACTGGCCTATACCCACCCACGGAGAGCGCCAAAGATACAGCGCCATGGCGTTGTCCGTCTGGGTGATGAAGTTCGATGCCTGCACGGTTTCAAGTCCGTCAGTGCCACCTCCCGCGCCAACCTCGCTGTTGCCGGCCACGATGTCGAGCGTCCATATACGCTGGTTGTACATGTTTGAGGACTGTAGCGTACGGTAGCAGCCAAGCGTCAGGGCCTTGGCTACATCGTCGGTCATGGTTGTCTCGGGGTCAAGCGTATTGTGCGGAGACAGGTCGAGGAAATCGGAACACGACGACATGGCCACCGCCGTGATACCTGCCAATATGATGTTTCTTATCGTTTTCATTGTCGTTGATGGTTTAGAAGTTAAAGTTCAGTCCGAAACTGAATGTCCGGGAAATAGGATAACGCGAGCTGTCGATACCGTTAATGTCAACCTCGGGGTCGAAACCTGAGTATGAGGTTATCGTAGCCACATTCTCGCATGAGAACGACAGGCGCAAGCCATGTACCCCAAGACGCGCCAACCACTTGTCTGGGAAGTTGTAGGCAAGAGTTATGTTCTTGAGGCGCAGGTACGAGCCGTCCTCAACAAAACGGTCGGACACACGGTTATTGCCGTTCGGGTCGCCGTAAACTGCACGCGGCATGGAGTTGCTCGTGCCCTCGCCGGTCCAGCGGTTGAGCACGTCCGTAGTCTGGTTATATGCCGCCGACATGCCCGTAAGGTCGATGTTGTTGGCGTTGAATATCTTGTTTCCGGCCACGCCCTGCAAGTAAACTGACAGTTCGAAGCCCTTGTACGACAGAGTATTGTTCATCGAGAACAGCCACGTGGGATTAGGATTGCCGAGTACAGTACGGTCATCATCGTTGATTACGCCGTCGTTATTCAGGTCGCGGAAGCGTATGTCGCCGGGCTCTGCACCAGCCTGCACGGCATGGTCGTTGACCTCCTGCTGGTTCTGGAATATCCCGTCGGTAACATATCCGTAGAAAACGTTGATGGGATAGCCGTTGGCCAGCATTGTGACATACGAGTTGTTGATTTGGTTGATGTAGTAAGGCACGTCGCTGTTGAGGTCCTTTATCTTGTTGCGGTTGTACGTCGCGGTGATACTTGTTTCCCAACGCAGGGGCTTCTCGATGTTTACGGTGCGCAGACTCAGCTCTACGCCCTTGTTGCTTACCCGCCCGGCATTGGTGTATGTAGTTGAAGTATCCTCGAAACCGGAGGTAATCGGTATGGAGGCTTTAACGAGCATGTCGCGCGTTTCCTTAAGATACGCGTCGATGGAGAGAATCACTCGCGAGCGCCACAGCGACAGGTCAACGCCGATGTTGGTCTGGGCAACCTCCTCCCAGTGAATGTACGGGTTGGCGAGAGCAGCCGAATACAGCGCCGTCTGGGTGCTTCCGGCTATGCCGAGGGGATACACGCTGGTGTTGTATTGCGCCAGATAGCCATAGCTGCCGACGCTGGCCTGGCTACCGGTAACGCCGTAGCCTACGCGTACCTTGAGGTCGTCAACGATGGTGTTCTTGGGGAACCACTTTTCCTCCGACAAGCGCCATGCCAAAGACACGGAGGGGAATGTACCCCAACGGTGCTTCGGACCGAACTTGCTCGAGCCGTCGCGGCGCACCGTGGCGGTAAGAAGGTAGCGGTTCTTGTACGAATAATTCAGTCGGGCCATATACGAGAGGAGGGCCCACTCGGTCATGTTACCGAGTATGGAGTACATCTTCTCGCCGTTGTCAAACTCGTGAACGTTGTCAAACTGGAACACGTTTTTCTGCGCGTTGTAGTAATCGTAGTCGTTCCATTGCGCCGACATACCGGCCATGAGGCTTATGTTGTGGTCGTCGGCGATGGTGTAGTCGAACAGGAAGTAGTTGTCCCAAAGGTACGTGAACGACTTGTTCGTACTCTTGTACCTCGTGCTTTCCTCCACGGGAGTTGGCTTCCAGTCGTATGCCGGAGTAAAGCTGTCGTCAAACCAGAACTTGGCGTCATAGCCGAAAGTGCTGCGGAACTTAAGCCATTTGGCAAAAGTAATCTCCGCCGTGATATTGGCCAGGAAGTTGTAGCCGTTGGTCTTGCTTGTGTTGAGCTCGGTAGGGCCGATCGGGTTGCGTGTACTTCCGTACCAAAGGGCGTTGCCCTCGGGGCCGCTCCATGAGCCGTCGGCCTCCTTGACGGGGAATACCGGCAGCGCCTTCATGGCATCGCCGATGTTGTACGAGCCCTGTTTCTTCTCGTCGGCGCTGAAGGTGAGGTTGTTGGAGAACTTGAGCCACTTGGTAACCTGCGCGTCGGTGTTAGCCTGGAAGGTAAAGCGGCGGTAGCCTACGCTCTCCACTATGCCCGACTGGTCAAGGAATCCGCCGGAGATATAGTAGTGCGACTTGTCGTTGCCGCCCGAATAACTTACGGTGTAATTCTGCATTATGCCCGTACGGAACAGCTCGTCCATCCAGTCCGTTCCGGCTCCGAGGCTGGCAGGGTCGGCAAACTCGGGGTTCGGGGTGTTGCCGCTGTTGAGCATCATGTCATTGTTGAGCGCCGCGTATTGCGAGGCGTTGAGCAGGTCAGGAACGTTAGTGGCGTTCTGTATCGACACGTTGGCCGAGACGGACAGCGTGCTCTTGCCCTCTGAGCCGCGCTTGGTGGTAATCATGACCACGCCGTTGGCTCCGCGCGAGCCGTAGATGGCCGTTGCCGAAGCGTCCTTGAGCACGTCGAGGCGGTCGACGTCGGCCATGTTGATGGCGTTAAGGCCGAGGTCGGTAGGCACGCCGTCGATTACCACGAGAGGGTCGCAGTTGTTGATGGAGCCGAGACCTCGGATTTTCACCGACACGTTGTCGCCGGGCTTGCCGGCGTCAACTATCTGCACGCCGGAGATTTTTCCCTGTATGGCCTGGCCTATGTTGTTTACGGACGAGTTGTTGATGTCCTTGCTTCCGAGCGAGGCTACGGAGCCGGTAAGGTCGCTCTTCTTCATCGTACCGTAGCCGACTACCACCAGCTCGTCGAGCATCTCGTTGTCTTCCCTAAGCACTATGTCGACCACGGAGCGCCCGCCGACGGCCACCTCCTGGGTGGCGAAGCCTATGTACGACACCTGGAGCGTGGCGTCGGCCGGGGCGTTGATGGCGTAACGGCCGTCCATGTCGGTAATGGTGGCGACCGCAGCGTCGCCGCCTTTCACTTTTACGGTAGCCCCGATGACGGTCTCACCCTTGTCGTCGGTAACGGTACCGCTCACCTTCTGCTGCTGGGCAAAGGCCGACAGGGGCACGAACATCCCGAGGATGACGGCCAGCAGCAGCGTAGTAAATGTTCTGTTTAATCCGTTCATGTGTTTATTGTTTAAGGTTTTATGTTTTTTATATGATTATTCTGGGACGTAATGGTCATGGCACGGCGGCACTCCAAACCGCCGCCGCAAGTCTGCTTATAACCCGTTGATATCCAGGCGGTTTGCGAAAGGCCGTGTTTCAGCCTGCGAAAGGTGGCCTTTCAGCTTCCAAAAGACGGCCTTTCATCGCCTGAAAGGCCATCTTTCGCAAAGCGTCCGGCCGACCATGAGGTAATTAATAGGCCCAATTGGCCCGATAAGCAGAATAGAACGCAGGCAGAACCGGTGTATTCTTCACTCTTAGTTACCGGCTCTTCACTTGATTTTTTTCAGCCCCTTCACCGCGGCATCATCCTTCACCTCGAATATGCTTATGGCGTATCCGCCGCCCTCTACGGCGCGGAGAGTAAGACGTGTCTTCGACGTCACAATGCCCTTCGTTATCGTGTACGACGCAGGATTGGTCTTATAGTCGGCGTCCTTGCCGTCGGCATAGATGGTGGCAACGTACTTCTTGCCCTTGTCGAGGAAGTCAAGCGAGAGTGTGGATGTATGCTCCTCACTACCCGCAACGCAGCCTACGAACCAGTTGCCGGTGCCTTTGGCCTTGCGGGCAACGGTGACATAGCGCCCAGGCTCGGCCTCGAGGTAGCGCGAGTCGTCCCAGTCAACGGCCACATCCTTGATGAACTGGAAGGCGTCCATGTGCTTCTCGTAGTTCTCTGGCAGGTCTGCCGCCATCTGTATGGGGCTGTACATCGTGCAATAGAGGGCCAGCTGGTTGGCGATTGTCGAATTTACGTGCGAATGGTTGTTGGGGTTTATCTTCTCGATGTCCATCTCGAAAATACCTGGAGTATAGTCCATCGGGCCTCCCTTGAGGCGGGTGAACGGCAGTACGGTGACGTGCATGGTCTTGCTTCCGCCGAAAGCCTGGTACTCGGTGCCGCGTGCCGACTCGTTGCCGACAAGGTTAGGATACGTGCGGCACAGTCCGGTGGGGCGCACAGCCTCGTGACCGTTCACCATGATGTGGTGCTTGGCGGCCTCTTTCACGGCGTACAGGTAGTGGTTGTTCATCCATTGGCCGTAGTGGTGCTCGCCCTTGGGCAGCATGTTGCCCACGTATCCGCTCTTCACCGCGTCGTAACCGTACTTGTTCATAAGCGTGTAAGCGGCCTCCATGTGGCGCTCGTAGTTGCGCGTTGAGCCTGAGGTCTCGTGGTGCATCATGAGCTTCATGCCCTTTGAATGGGCGTAATCGTTGAGTGCCTTGATGTCAAAGTCTGGATAAGGGGTAACAAAATCGAACACGTAATCTTTCTGGTGGCCGAACCAGTCCTCCCATCCGATGTTCCATCCCTCGATGAGAAGCTGGTCGAATCCGTGTTCCGAGGCGAAGTCGATATAACGTCTTACGTTCGCGTTGTTAGCTCCGTGAGTGCCGTTGGGCTTCATCGTGGCATAATCAATACTGTCGAGCTTCACCGAAGGCAGCTCGTTTGTGTAGCTCCACGAGCTCTTGCCGGTTATCATCTCCCACCATACGCCCATGTACTTCACCGGGTGTATCCATGACGTATCCTCCAGTTTACAAGGCTCGTTGAGGTTAAGCGTCAGCTTCGAGGCCAGTATCCGGCGCGCGTCGTCGGCCACTTCGATTGTACGCCAGGGCGATTTGCATGGCGTCTGCATGTTGCCTTTGTCGCCGACTGCGTCGGGAGTGAGCCACGACTCGAACACCATGGCCTTGTCGTCGAGGTTCAGATGCATGCACGAATAGTCCACCAGGGCGGCCTCGTGAATGTTGATATACAGGCCGTCGGCAGTCTTCATCTGCAATGACGTCTGCACCCCTGTCTTCGAGAACTGTGTCTGCGAGGCGTTGTCGGTCACTGCCGCGTCGTGCATGGCGCCTATCTCGGAGAGCCTGGACTCGGTGTAGTCATACTCCTGGGTGTCATAATCGCCCGGAATCCACCACGCCGTATGGTCTCCGGTCATGGCAAACTGGGTATGTTCTTCCTTTATCGTAAAGTAAACAAGATTCTTCTGCTGGGGGAACTCGTAGCGGAAGCCCACGCCGTCGTCGTAAACACGGAAGCGTATGTTCATCTTCCTGTCGGTAGACGGCTGGCGCAGCTGTGCCACGTATTCGTTATAATGATTGCGGATCTGGCTTACCTCGCCCCATACCGGGCGCCATGTCTCGTCGAAAGTGGAGGTCGACGTACCGTCAAGAACAAAGCCGTCCATAAGGTTTTCGGCATTCTTCAGTTCCAGCCCGAGGCGGCTATCCTTCACCGCCATGCGGCCTTTATAGGTTACATTATACACAGGAATGCCGTCGTCAAGCCTGAACTCGACGGCGATTGTTCCGTCCGGCGACTTCACCGTATCGGCGTTCGCCATCATCGAGACCGCAAGCAGACATGCCACGAGGGTCTTCAGTCGTTTAAGGTAATAAGTTCTCATTTTACGTTTTATTTAAAGTTGATGTTTTGTCGTTCCCGATCAATGGGCCAAAAGGCAAAAGTTTTCATTGCAAAATTAAACAAAACAAATCCAGATTTTCCCCGATTTTGCCCAAAAAGTAGTAGAAAACGAGGCCTTGTTTTTCGTAAAACACTATATATTAGCACCTTACAGAAAACACTATAAAATAAAAAAGTAGGGCTTTTGAAAGTCCTACTTATAGCTTTTCAGGCCCTTCTGGGCTCCGCGCAAACCGCCGGACGGCATAAAATCAACCGTCATTAATCATGCTTTTCATCGTCAATACTGCCTTCATCCTCAACCAGTCCGATTTTCATAACCTCGTCGTCAAATTTCTCACGGTCGCCGATGGCACCATTACGGAACTTCACCCGATAGTTGTAAATCGTGGTAACGGAATATCTGAGGAAGTGGGCTATCTTCGTACTGCTGCTTATCCCGAGACGCACAAGCGCGAAGATACGCAGCTCGGTGTTGAGTTTCTCGCCCGGCTTTAGGTGTGTGTGGAACTCGGGCTGCAACAAGTTATTGAACTCTTCGACAAAATTCGGGAACAGTTTTAGGAACGAATCGTCAAAATGAGCATAAAAGTCTTTCAGCTCGTTGTCGATGAACGACGTTGAACGGATTTCGTCATACAGGTCTGCCGCCTTTCCCTTGGACGCCACTTTCTGCAAATGCTTCCTGTACTTGTCCATCTTGTCAATATATAACGAACACTGGTCGATGTAATGGGCGATGTACTCCTCCTTGATACGCGAGCTCTCCGCAAGCTCACGGTTGAGCTCCTTCAGCCTTACGTTTGCCTCCTGGGCCAGCCTCGTAGCAGCCGAAACCTTGCGCATCTGCTTCTTGATCAGGATGATGGCAATGGCGAGGAATAGCGTAAGAAGTATGATGAAAATCAGCGAACAGACTATAAGGCGACGCTGCCTGTCCAACTGGTGATGGTACGCCTTGTTGATAATGGGAAAAGCTTTCTGCACCTCGTATATCCTCCAAAGCGAGTTGCAGGCTGCCGCATCGTCCATGCAGCGCGTCATATAGGCGTAGGCACGGCTGACGTCGCCCTCGTTATAAAGCAGGACTGCAAGCATACGCAAGGACGTGTACTCACGTATTCCCGACTTTAAATCATTGATTGACGACATAATGAGGTGGCGTTTCTCGTTCTCAACGTCGCCTTTTCCGGCATACGACATGGCCAGTGAATAATCAAGCAGGGCCTTGTCATGTATGTCGTTGAACTTAGGATAAGCCTCGTTCAGCGCCTTGATGGCTTCGTCAAAACGCTTATGTACATTGTCCTTATCGGCTTTTACGATAAGATAATTAAACGAACTCGGCGTATTTACAAGCAATATGGAGTCACGATAGCGGTCGGTCATATCGAAATAATGCTTTTTCGCTGCCGCGTTGCTGCAATTGTCCGTCATCAAACCATAAACCATGCGGTACACATGGTAATAATATTCTATCTGATAAGCGTTAAGGTCGTCCTTGCTTACGCCGTCGATATAGTCTAAAGCCTCTTTATACATGCCCTGCATTCCGCTCATTTCGGCCATGTTCATCCGTGCGTCGGCTATATAGTCGCGCCGTCCCATACGCTTGGCCACCTCCAGTTTCTCAACCGAAAAGTACAACGCTGAATCAATATCAAACGACCTGTATGCCTCGCGGAGCTTTCCCATTAACTCATAACGCTCCTCGTCCGTGGCGGCATGCCTCAGTTTTGATTTCATGCCAGATATTTCGGCCTGCCTTATTACCATGTATTTGCGGCCTTCCGCTATCGTGCGGTCAAGTTCCTCGAGAAGTACGGACGTATCTTTGTCAGCGGCACGCACGACCAAGGCTAACGCTATAACGACAAAAAAGAAGCAAAACCTTTTCATATCAGGCACTTGTATAAGTTTTGGATGTGTTTTCATGGCATACAAACAAAATTCCGATGCAGGCGCAAAAATAATGATTTTCACCGTCACAAACAAACATTTAGTGTTAATATTGGCACTTTAAGTTACATTTATCGCCTGTTAATGATAAATCTGTACAGACATCATTAACGCTGGATTCAGCATGAAAACATCTGTAAATGACTGTCTTTTCATACCTGTTAACGCGTTATTGCGTGATATGACATGTCCGTACAGCAGGCTCATAACGGCTTTCAGCCGCTACGTCAAGGCCTTCTGTACGGACATCACGATATAAAAAAGACTGCAATCTTATAAAACAAGACTGCAGCCACTTAATTGTCGTCTCTTATTTATAATTTACTTTATCCCAGTTTGTTGATGTAACAAGCCAAGCTAGACTTCAAGTTAGCAGCCTTATTCTTATGAATGAGGTTGGTCTTGGCCAACTTGTCAAGCATCTTCTGAACGCTCGGATAGAGTTTCAGAGCCTCTTCCTTATCGGTCATAGCGCGCAGCTTGCGGACAGCATTACGCATTGTCTTTGCATAATATTTATTGTGCAATGTCTTCTTCTTGTCCTGGCGGATTCTCTTTACTGATGATTTGTGGTTTGCCATCTTTGATTATATAATTCCTTTTTTGTTTTTATTGTAGTCCCTAGGAGAGTCGAACTCCTCTTTAGAGAATGAAAATCTCTCGTCCTAGCCGATAGACGAAGGGACCGTCGATTTGATTTTGCGGTGCAAAGGTAGGGGTTTTATTTGATTCCACCAAATAATTTTCAAATATTTTTATCTTTTATCGCCTAAAAATGCGTATTTTTGCATCATGCTCGTAAAAACAAAGGCTATAGTGCTTCATTCGTTCAAGTACGGCGAGTCGAAACTTATCATCGATTTGCTGACCGCCGGATATGGGCGGCAGGCCTGCATCGCCACCGTCGGGAAGTCGCCAAAAGGCAAGCTTAAGAAGCAATATTTCCAGCCTTTGTTCATTCTTGAGGTTATTCTTGACATGCGCCAACGCGTGCGCCTGCAACATATTAAGGAGGCAAGGGTGGACGTTCCGTTCTCATCCATTCCATTCTCGCCGTCAAAATTATCATTGTCAATGTTCACGGCGGAGTTTCTCCGTTACGCCACAAAACAAGAGCAGGCCGACGAACTGACCTATGCATATGTGGAGAACAGCATTAGATGGCTTGACGAATGCGACGGACACTTTGCCAATTTCCACCTTGTGTTCATGATGCGCCTGTCTAAATTCCTCGGTTTCTACCCTAACCTTGAAGACTTTTCGCCAGGAAGCCGCTTTGACCTGCGGGCCAGTTGTTTCCGCACAGACGTTCCCTTGCACAACGACTACCTTCCTCCGGAAGAGGCCGAAAAGATGAACCTGCTGTTAAGGATGAACTATCCGACGATGCATCTTTACAAGATGACGCGCGCGGAACGCAACCGCATGGCCGACGTCATACTGCGTTATTACCAGATACACATACCAGATTTTCCCGAGCTAAAGTCGCTACCGATACTTAAAGAGCTGTTTGGCGGCGACTAAGCACGTATTACATTTATTATATGTAGCCCGTTGGCTGAATTATTTGTGCACTTATAGAGGCAGGCACTTACGGTCTATTACATTTCAACGGCTTTTTGTTACGGTTTCCACTTGTTTACGGCAAGTATGCAAAAGACGGCCTTTTATGATGCAAAATGAGGCCTTTCAGAAGGCGAAAAGCCATATCTTACAGGCTGAAAGGACACTATTTGAAACTGTAACTGTAGCCGTGCCACTCAATATAATTCAGCCAATGGGTTATATGTACGACCTTTTTATGTGAAAACAGCCCAAGCCCAGAAAAGGGATATACGCCGGTTAAGATTTCCTTTGTTTCAACTTTTCTACATAATCATCAATACGCCTCATTTGTAACGGTATGGAAATTCCTTGAGGACATTTGGAAGTGCATTGCCCGCAGCCGATACAGTGATCTGCCTGCCGAAGCTTAGGAACACTACGGTCATATCCGATGAGGAAAGCCCTTCTTGCTTTTTCATAATTGACGTCTAAACTGCTTTTGGATATATTACCGTGATTTACGCACTTGTTGTAATGAAGAAAAATTCCCGGGATGTCTATTCCGTACGGGCATGTCATGCAATACTTGCAATCTGTGCAGGGAATATTCTGGCTGTCCTTCATGCTTTCCGCCACGTTTTCAAGGAACTTGCTTTCTTCGTCAGACAGCGGAACGAGAGGAGAGAATGTGCGCAGATTGTCATCAAGATGTTCTTTGTATGTCATTCCGCTAAGGACTGTCAACACCTTCGGAAAAGACCCGGCGAAGCGAAACGCCCATGCGGCGGCACTGTCTTCCTGGCGTTTCTGCTTCATTTGTGCCAGCACGTTTTGCGTAACGCTGGCTAATCTTCCGCCAAGCAATGGCTCCATGACAACCACGGGAATGTCACGCTCAGCCAATTCTTCGTACAGATATTCTGCGTTAGTGTCATCTCCCATAGCCTTTTGCCAGTCGGCATTGTAAGCAGACGCATGGCGCCAATCCACATAGTTGAGCTGGATTTGCACGAAATCCCAATGAATGCGGTCATGCATCTCCAACACACGATTGAACACTTCAATATCACCATGAAACGACCAGCCGAGATGCCGAATACGTCCCCTACTCCGCTCCTCGATTAAGAAATCTAACATCCCGTTTTGAATGAAACGCTTGTTGAACAGTTCCATCCCTCCGCCGCCGATGGCATGCAACAGATAAAAATCTATGTAATCAACCTGCAAATTCCGGAACGAGCGGTGATACATGGCCATCATATTATCACGCGAAAGGTCTGACGCCCCTGACATCTTGGTGGCGATGAAAAACTTTTCTCTCGGATGACGCTTCAAGGCTTTACCCGTGACGGTTTCCGACCAGCCCCGCCCATATACAGGAGCGGTATCAAAATAGTTTACGCCCCGTGCCAAGGCGTAGTCTATCAAATCGTTAACCGCCAGCTGGTCTATCGGGCAGCCGTCTTTCTGCGGAGATGTGGCGGACGGCCAACGCATACACCCGTAACCCAACAAGGAAACTTGCCGCCCCGTCTTTGGGTCAGTGCGGTAAGTCATTTGACCGCTCAAGGTCTCTTGTCCGGCCTGTCCGTGTCCGCAGGCTGAAAATCCGGCTGAAGAGCCGATAACACCCAGTTGTTTCAGGAATGTGCGGCGTGATATCCATTTGTTTTCTTCCTGTCCCATATACGTGTCAGTTCATGTTTCTGTATTCCAGTGGGGTAATGCCCGTCTTGCTCTTGAAAAGGCGGTTGAAGTGTTGGGGATATTCAAATCCCAACCGGTATGCAATCTCGCTTACGGACAACGGCGTAGTCACCAACAAAGATTTTGCACGTTCTATCAGGAAAGAGTGGATATGCTGTTGCGTGTTCATGCCGGTCTGGCTGCGCAAAAAGTCGCTTAAATAGTGCGGTGACATGTTCAGTTCGCCCGCAAGGGCATTAACGGAAATGGACTCTCTGCGGTGTTCGTCCATATGCTTCTGAAGCAAGCCCCAACCCGTACAAGGACGTCAGGCTCCACACTGCTGCGTGTTTGGAACTGTCTCGTATAAAAACGTTCAGAATAATTCAGCAGGACTTCAAGTTGCGAAACGATAATATCTTGCGTATGTGCATCAATGTTTTGCCTGTATTCGCTTTCTATGTTTTCCATGATGTTCTCCACCACCTTCCGCTCTATATCGGATATGTGCAGTGCTTCACTAACGTCATAGGAAAAGAATTTCATCCGGTCGATTCTCGTACCTAACGGATATTTGCGTATGAAATCAGGATGAAAGGCCAATAACCATCCCCACCTGCCTATGTTTTCGGTTTTCTCATCCCAACTGTGTACCTGTCCAGGCGCAAAGAAGCTCATGCATCCCCGTATAAAATCATAAGTCCGCCATCCATAACGGGCATTACATGTTGTTTTGTCCTTTATCGTAATAGTGTAAAGATTCAGCCTAACCGGTTTACCGACAGGGATATAGTCTTTCACGGCAGACAGACGACATACACTCAACAACGGATGGCATACCGGAGGACAACCGAACAATGAGGCATATTCCTCTACAGTACTGACTGTTACTACGTCATTGTTTCCTGTTTTCATCAATCACTCCAATGCTATTCTTACACGGCAAAGATACGCCAATTCAAACTTTTACCGATAAACTAAAAAGGATAAAATGTTATACAAATAGGATAACAAGTACTTGTTTTGTAAATTTAACGTATTGCCATAAAGCTGTATTCCCCTTTTGGATTACAAGCAGGAATGCCTGTACTTGAACCGGCCATAAAAGTTTGACGGGTAACTTTTATGGCCGGTTCATATGTATACGCCTTCAGGCAATATTATTGCTCCACATCAATTTTTGCCCTCATCCAACGAGAAATCGAGCTGTCGCTTCTCTACGTTAGCCTTTGCGACAACAATCCTTATGGGGTCTCCAAGCTGGTATTTATGCCTGTGGTGGCGGCCTACGAGGCAATAGTTACGCTCGTCAAAGTCGTAATAATCGTCATCAAGGTCGTGCAGCGGCACCATTCCCTCGCAATGGTTCTCGTCAATCTCGCAATATATGCCGTAAGAGGTTATGCCGCTGATGTGGGCATCGTAAGTGTTGCCTATCTTGTCGGCCATGAATTCAACCATCTTATACTTGATTGAATCACGCTCGGCGTTCTGGGCGATTATCTCCATGTCGCTCGAATGCTCGCACAATTCTTCGTAATATTCCTTGTTAGCGCTGCGTCCGCCGTTCTGGTAGCGGGTCAGCAGACGGTGAACCATTGTGTCCGGATAGCGGCGGATGGGACTGGTGAAGTGGGTGTAGTAGTCGAACGCCAGGCCGTAATGCCCTATGTTGTGCACACTGTACTTGGCCTTCATCATGGCCCTTAGCGCCACGCTCTCTATCAGCTTCTGCTCGCGCCGGCCGTTGCAGTCGTCCATCAGCTTGTTGAGACTGCGCGAAATCTCGCCCTTGGTGCCGCCGGTCTTAAGGCGATAACCGAATTTAACGATAAACTCGCGCAGCGTCTCGAGCTTCGTCGGGTCGGGTACGTCGTGTATTCGGTAAGGCAGTGTCTTTGCCTTCTGCCCCTTCTTAACCTTGCCCACGCTCTCGGCCACGCTGCGGTTGGCCAGCAGCATGAACTCCTCCACCAGTTTGTTGGCGTCTTTCGACTTCTTGAAATAGCAGCGTATGGGCTTGCCCTTGTCGTCTACATCAAAGTGGAGCTCCTCACGGTCAAACTTCACCGCGCCATGCTTGAACCTCGCCGCGCGCAGGCGTTTGGCCAGGCGGTCGAGCGTTACCAGCTCGGTGGCATACTCGCCCTTGTATCCTTCAGGGCCGGCCTGCGGCGCGGGCTCGCCAGTGCTGTCCTTCACGCCGTTGTCCTCGAGAATCTGTTGCACCTCCTCGTAGCAGAACCTGCGGTTGCTCTTGATGACGGTGTGGACCAGACGCCACGACTTTATCTCGGCATTGTCGTCCATGTTGAACACCGCGCTGTAAGCCAGTTTCTCCTCGTCGGGACGCAGAGAGCAGATGAAGTTGCACAAGCGTTCGGGCAACATAGGTATTGTGCGGTCGACAAGATACACGCTCGTGGCCCTCTTCTGCGCCTCCTTGTCTATAATGGAGCCCTCGGTCACGTAGTGGGATACGTCGGCTATGTGTACGCCAACCTCCCACAGGTTCTTTCCGAGCGAGCGTATCGAGAGGGCATCGTCAAAGTCCTTTGCGTCCTTCGGGTCTATTGTAAACGTCGTGACGTCACGGAAATCCTCGCGCTCCTTATAGTCCTGCTCGGTGATTTCGGCGCTTATCTTGTCAGCAGCTTCCTCCACACGCTTCGGGTACTTATACGGAAGGCCGTACTGCGCCAGTATCGAGTTCATCTCAACATCGTTGTCGCCCTGCTGACCCAACACGTCGGTCACCTCGCCTATAATATTCTTGTTGTCCTCCGACGGCCACATCATCACCTTCACCAAGGCCTTGTCGCCGTTCTTGCCGCCCTTCAGCTTGTTCTTCGGTATTATTATGTCGTGGGCAAAGCCGCCACCGTCGGGCGACAGGAAGGCTATGTCGCGTTCCACACGCAGCGTGCCCACGAACGTGTCGCGGGCACGCTCAAGAATCTCTATTACCATCGCCTCCTTGATGTGGTTCTGGCGGCGGGCCATGAACGTCACCCTCACCCTGTCGCCAGTAAGGGCGAAGAGCGAGTTACGCTCCGCAACGAACACCGGTTTGCCGCCGTCGTCGGGCAGAAAGCTGTTCTTTCCGTTCGCCTTGCGCACAAACTTGCCCTCCTGCACCTGCCCTTTGAGGTTCAGCTTGTACGAGTTGTCGCTCACCTTGCTCAGGAAGTCGTCCCAAGCCATATCCTCCATAGCCTCCACGGCAAGCATTTTAGCGGGATGGGTAACCAGCCTCAACTCCTTGAATATCTGTTTGAAACTGAGCGTCTTGTCGGGATTGCGCATGAACAGATCCTGCAACATCTCGGCAACTTTCTTCTTCGTCAGTCGTTTACTGTTTTTCTTCTCCTTTGCCATATCGTCGTTTTTTAGTAGTCATACTTGCTTACAGCCGCTACACAGACGGCCTCTACATATCTGCGAAGATACGAATTTTATCTTATACCACGTTTGTTTGTCATGATTATTTAACAATAAAAGGCTTATGCCAAGCCTCGTTACACACCTTCATCACGACATGTCGCCACACATACGAACAATTGACAGCATGCAAGAGGCGGCCTTTTACAATACAAAAGGCCGTCAATCGCACGCCAAAAGACCGTCTTTTGGAAAGCAAAAGGCGGCATATCGGCAAGCCATTGACTACCAGCACTTTATGAAATGGGCAAGAGACGACGGGCAAACGGCTGCAAGAACGTAGCAGGACGAGGGCAAAAAACATGGGCGGGCATTACGGCCGCGGCCATTGCCGACGCCGTTCAGCCCGCCTTGAAAGCTGTTGGGTTATCCTGAAAAACAATCTTTTACCTAACCAAAACCTATAAACCTTGAATCATGTACAAGCCCATTGGGTCACATCCTGTTGACTATGCTGCCTGGCAACACGGGCATGGCGCCGCTCTGCGTGCAGACGTAGGCGGACACGTCGACGGCCATCTTGTGCGCCTCGGCCACCGACATGCCCTTGAGTATGCCCGAGCAGAACGCTCCGGTAAACGAGTCGCCCGCGCCCACCGTATCCACCACGTCAACCTTCGGCGTCTCCTGGAACGACACGTTGCCGGGCGTGAACACGTAACTGCCGTTGGTGCCGCATGTCAGCACCAGCATGTCGAGATTGTACTTGCCCAGTATAAGCCAGCACTTATTGCGCATGTCAAGGCCGGGATAGCCGAACATGCGGCCTATGATGACGAGCTCCTCGTCGTTGATTTTCAGTACGTTGCACTGCCGGAGCGAGTCGCACAGCACCTCTTCCGAGTAAAAGTTCTGGCGCAGGTTGACGTCAAATATCTTCAAACGTCCGCCGTCCGATGGCATTGCGGACAAGAACTTATGTATTGTCTCGCGCGACACGACGTTTCTCTGTGCCAGCGAGCCCCAGCATACGGCACGGCAGTTGCGGGCAATCTCCTCCAGTTCCGGCGTAAAGGGTATGTTGTCCCACGCCACGTTCTCGCGTATGCTGTACGTCGGAATGCCGTTGTCGTCGAGCGTAACCTGCACCGTTCCCGTGGGATACGGCACGTGCGCCATGTTGTATCCAAGCCCTTTCGCCTCAAGGGCCGCCAGCGTCTCGTCGCCCAACTTGTCCTCGCCCACCGCGCTTACGGCCATCGAGTTGAACCCGAACTGCCGTGTATGGTACGCGAAGTTGGCCGGCGCGCCGCCAAGTTTCTTGCCTTCGGGCAGGACGTCCCATAGCGCCTCGCCCAGTCCTACGATAATGTCTGTGTTCATAATTTATACGGTTTTACGGTAGTGAGGTTATGAGGTTTGACGGTAGTGGCGGTAATACTGTATCACGGTAGTGAGTTTTTGGGTGATTACTGTTGCAAGACTTCTACGGCATAAACCGTAAAAACATCCTAACCTCACACCCCTAACAGTTTCACCTGAAACCGTATGACCTTAAAACCGCATAACCTCATAATCTCATTTAATGTTTCACGTTCTTTATATAAGTAATAAGGTAAATCACCCCTACCGCCATTACGGCTACCGCTCCGGCCTGGCCTACGGCGTCGCTGGCGAAGCCCATCAGCAGCGGGAACACCGTTCCGCCGAACAGGCCCATAATCATCAGGCCCGAAACCTCGTTCTGCTTGTCGGGCTCAGACAACAAGGCCTGCGAGTAAACCAGCGAGAACACGTTGGAATTGCCGTAACCCACGAGGGCTATTGCCGCGTAAAGCACGGCCTTCGAGTCGCCGAAAAACATCCCTGCCATGCTCAGCGCCATCATGACGACGCTTATCGTAAAGAACATCCGGTTGTTCATCACGCGCAGGAAGAACGAACCCGTAAGGCAGCCTACCGTACGGAAGATGAAGTAAAGGCTGGTGGCGAAGGCCGCCTCGTTAAGAGTCATGCCGAGACGCTCCATCAAGAGCTTTGGCGCCGTGGTGTTGGTGCCCACGTCTATGCCCACATGGCACATGATACCGATGAACGACAGCAGCACGACAGGCTTGCCCAACAGACGGAAACAAGCGCCGAAGCCAGAAGCCTTGCCCTCGGGCTTATCCTCGTCAATAGGCGTTATGAACAGCAGCACGGCCGAAAGCACTCCTACAACCAGGTAGATAAGGAACAACACTTTCCAGTCATAGCCGAACGACGGAACGGCCGTCGTCGCTCCCCACATGGCAAGATAAGGCGCAAGGAACGACGCGATGGCCTTGATAAACTGCCCGAAGGTCAGCGTACTGGCAAGGTTGCCGCCCTTGATGACGGTCGAGATAAGAGGATTGAGCGACGTCTGCATCAACGCGTTGCCTATACCGAGCAGGCAGAACGCCACCAACATCACATAAAAGCCGTCGCCGAAAAGCGGCAAGGCAAGCGAAACGATCGTGACGGCGAGCGACAGCAGCACCGTATTCTTGCGCCCGATACGGTTCATCAGCATGCCCGTTGGCACGGAGAAGATGAGGAACCAGAAAAACACCATCGACGGGAACACGTTGGCTACGGCGTCATCAAGCCCAAGGTCTGCCTTCACATAGTTGGAGGCGATGCCCACAAGGTCGACAAAACCCATTGCGAAGAAGCAGAACATCACGGGCACCAGCTTTATATAAGGGGAAGCCCCCTCCCGTCCTCCCCGTGGGGAGGTGTGTAAAGTTTCCATAAGATATTGTTTAATTGTTGATTACTAATTGATTATTGTGTGGCCCCGTCGCGTCAGTTCTCCGCCCCTCGGGGAGGCCGGGAGGGGGCTCCTATTCTATACACATTCATCTTTTTCACGGTGAACGAGCCGCGAACGGACTCGAACTTCATCTTGTTGTAAGGCTCGGAGGGGAACACTATGTTGGTCATAACGAACTTTCCGCCGTCACCAAAGGCCTCGATGCTGGAGCGGTCGACGAAAAGACGCAGCGTGAAGTCGTCGCCTTCGCCCACAGGTGCCGCCGTCATGGCCGGGAAATCGCGGCTAAACGCGGTCTCGCCGCTGTTGCTTCTGTCCATGACAAACTGCCGCATGGCTGTGTCATAGTACATCAGGACGCTCTCGCCCTTGCCGTTGAGCAGGGTGAAGACGATTTTCTGCGCGCCGTTGCTCTTGATTTCCATCTCTATTTCGTAAGCACCGTCGTTGCCGTCGAGCAGATTCTCGATGCTGTAAGAGTCGCTTACGTTGAACTTCTTGATGCTCTTCGCGTCCTTGCGGGCGGCCTCTATTTCCTTTGAAGGCGCGTTCCTGAGCAGCAGGTCGCCGTCCTGGCGGTACAGGGTAAGGTCGCGCGCTATGGTGTTGGCCGAGCGGTACTGCTTCGTAGGCACCACGGCGGCGTACTGCCAGTTGCTCATCCAGCCGAGGGCTACGCAGCGTCCGTCAGGCGCGTTGTGGAAAGTAACGGTGGCGTAGTGGTCCTTGCCGTAGTCCATCCACTTGGTCTTGGTGGGGAACTGGTTGGTGAACTTCTTGCCGTCGAACGTCCCCACGAAGTACTGCGTAGCACTGCCACCGAACGGGCCGCCGGGGTTGATGTTGCATACGAGCACCCAGTGCTTCTCCTTAGTGCCCTCTACGGGCAGCTCAACGAGGTCGGGGCACTCCCACACGCCGCCGTGCGCGCCCTGCTTCAGGCCGAAGTCGCTCTCGTGCTTCCATTCTTTCAGGTTCTTTGAAGAGAAGATTTGCATCTGCTGACCTACCGCAAGGAGCATCACCCAATGCTTGCCGGGGGCGTACCAAAACACCTTCGGGTCGCGGAAGTCGCGCTCGGTGGAGGTCAGTATGGGGTTGCCGGCGTACTTGGTGAAGGTCTTTCCACCGTCGGTGCTGTACGCCATGCTCTGCATCTGCACGTCGCCCCATGGCGTAGACTTGGCCGACGTGTAGAAAGCCACTATCGCACCGGGGCCGAAGCCGGCTGTATTGTCCGTGTCAACTACGGCCGAACCGCTGAACACCGTGCCCCAGGCGTCGGGCAGCAGGGCGTCGCCCTCGTACTGCCAGTGCACCAGGTCGGTAGACGTAGAGTGCCCCCAGTGCATGTTGCCCCACGTAGAGCCGTAGGGATTGTGCTGGAAATACAGGTGCCACACGCCGTCCTTGTAGAACATTCCGTTAGGGTCGTTCATCCATCCGTAGGCCGGAGTGTGGTGGTACAGCGGACGGTACTTCTCCTTGTTCGTCATGTCGAACGTGTCGGAGAGCTTCAGTTCCTTCCAGCAAAGCGAGCCTTGGGGCATACCCAGCACATCTATTTTCACGTCCTTGCCCATGAACGCCTCAAGGCTGAACGGCACGTAGTAATCAACCCGTTCGCGTGCAAGGCGCACGTTAGCCAGCTCGCCCACACGCGTGTTGCCCGAGATGACGCCCACTTTGGCCTCGGGCGCGTCGTCCTGTACGGGCAGGAGCAGGAAGCGCGTAGCCTCGCTGACGGCCACGACGCTCTGTTCGTTAGCCAGATAATTGACCGTGAGCTTCGACTCGGCCTGTGCGTTAATGCCCGACAGGCTGAGAGCTGCACATAAAAATATGGCATATAAACTGTTTCTTGTTTTCATAATCAATGTTGATTGCATTTGTATAGTTAAACATGGCGGCACGGCTCATTGCACAGACCTTGGATGGCCACCTTGCTGAAGACGGTCTTTCGCAGGGCAAAAGACGGTCTTTTGGTTTCTAAAAGGTGGCCTTTTGCAGGCCAAAAGGCCACCTTTTACAGACAGGATTGTAACCTATTGGGTTTCAAGTATTTACAAAAACGGATAGAAAACGGCTTCCAGCATGGCTGCCTCAAGGCATCTCCATATGCCGCACAGCTGCCGTCAATAGTTCTTGTTCTGCACATACAGGCCGGGGATGTAGTACATCTGGTTGTACGGAACGGGGAAGAACTCGTTTTTATCCGGCGTGAACACAGCACCTTCATAATACTGTCCGTGAGGTATGTTCGAGTTCACGACACCCGTTTCAGGGTCTGGTTCAAGCTTCGGAGCACCCGGCATGAGGTCGCCGTTATGGTCGTAAATGCTGTACCAGGCACCGTTCTCCTTCTTGAAGTAATCGTTGATTACCTGTGAAGCCACGCCCCAGCGGCGCAGGTCGAAGAAGCGTCCGTTCTCCATGGCCATCTCCAGGCGGCGTTCCCACCGCACACACTCACGTGCCATACTCTGGTCTGTGAAGTAAGGAGACTCCGGGTATTCGGCTATATTGCACTGGTCTGCGGCATACTCTATATGTCCCATAGAGTTGGCGGCGCGGCGGCGGATATCATTCACTATCAGGAAAGCATCATGAAGCTGTCCTAGCTCTACAAAAGCCTCGGCCCTCATCAGCATGACATCGGTGTAGCGCAGCACGTAGTCGTTCATTGCGAAGGCCTGCCAGTCGCCGTTGTATGTCTCGCCCTTCGAGCGTTGGGGCACTTCCTTCATCGAGGTGTAGAAGCCGTAGTCGTTATAGTCGCGCGTGTTGGCCATCGTCAGGGTGTACTGTTCTTCATATTTGTAAGGGAAAGTAGGCATGCCTACAGTATGGAAGAGCCTTGGGTCCCACTTCTGTGACGTAGGCTGGCCGTTAATCGGGTAGTCATTCGTGTCGTCATACTCGTCGAACATGGGCAGTCCGTTGCGTGTCTTGAATGCGTTTACGAGGTCTTGCGACGGCTTGTGGAAGTCGTGTCCTTTCGTCCAAATGCCGAAACAGCCGTTCAATATGTTAGACCAGTTGGCACGCCCGAAGGTCGTATGGTCGTCCTCATAGTCTGAAGTCTGCACAGCGAAGATTGACTCCTTGCTGTTCTTGTAGTCCGGCAGGAAGATGTTTCCATAGTCATCGAGGTAGCCGTAGTCAGATTTTACAACGTCATTGGTGTAATAAATCACGCTGTCCATATACTCTTTATTAATGTGGTCAACACCGTTGCTCTTCTCATAGCCGTCGCCGTAAGCCAGCGTAAGGTAGCATTTTGCAAGATAAGCGGCAGCGGCAATCTTGTTGGCGCGTGCGTCAGTCTTCGGCGCTTTTACAGGAAGAACGTTGTAAGCCTCCTTGAAATCGTCGATAACCTTGTGGAACAGCTGGTCGTAAGTGAACTCGTCGTTCCTTGTCTTCTCCTGTGTGCCTTCCTCTTCCACCTTCTCGTCAATCCATGGCACTTGCCTGTAAAGGTTCACAAGCTTGAAGTAGAAGTGCGCGCGGAGGAACTTAACCTCAGCCAAACGCTGGCGCGTGGTCTCCTCGCCAAGCACACTCACGCCGTAGCGGTTGAGCGAAATGATGGCACGGTTGCAGCGTGATACGGCGCAATAGAGGCGGTACCACAACTGGTCTGACAGCCCCGGCATTGACGGAGTGACAGAAACCCACGTGTCCAAAGCCCAATACTCCGTGTCGTTTATCTGTCCGCCTCCCTTCATGCAGTCGTCAGACGTGATGTCGCCGTATGCAAAAAGGTTGAACGGATACTCGAAGTAACAGTCGCCAAGCATGGCATAAGCCGATGTGACCATGCCCTCCGGGTCTGACATTGCCTGTTCCTCGTTGACCACTGCGGTAGGAGTGTAGTCAAGGAAATCGTCGCAGCCCGTAAGCGCAAGACCCATTGCGCAAGCTGCCAGAACGTTATATATCTTTTTCATTATCGTATTTGCTATGTTGTTAGAAACTTAATTGAAGTCCGAACGATACCGATGTAGACAGAGGGTAGTTCCAATCCGGGTTCTCGGGGTCGGGACACGTGAGGCTTGAACTCTTGATAGTACAAAGGTTTTGGCCGGAGAGATAAACACGCGCGCTGGTCATCTTCAGCTTGGATATGAATCTTGCAGGCAGCGTGTAGCCTATTTGCAGGGTGCGGAGCTTCAGGTATGAGCCGTTCTCCACAAAGTAACTCGATGCACGGACTTCCTCTGCGCTGTTGACTGTAGTAAGCCTCGGAATGCTTGAATTGGTGTTATTGGTGTTCCATGCGTCAAGTATGCGCACACCTTTGTTCATGCCCGGGTCGTTGGCCGACCAGAAGTCAGTCTGGAACTTTTGGTTGTTGTACACGTCTTTGTCACACACTCCCTGCCAGAACATCGAGAAGTCAAAGCCCTTGTAAGTAAGAGCCACGTTCAATCCGTATGAAAACAGGGGCACGGGGTCGTATATCCAATCCTGGTCGTCGGCGTTGATTACACCGTTGTCGTCGAGGTCTGCAAACTTAAGTCCGCCCAAGCGCGCTCCAGTCTGGCCTGAAGCGTCAACTTCTTCCTGGGTTTGGAAGAGGCCCTCCACTACGTAACCTACAATCGAACCGTAAGACGCACCCGACTGGATTAGGTTTTCCTTCGTTGTATGTGCATATGAACCAGTGGCCACAGAGGGCAGGTATGTCACCTTGTTTCGGTAGAAGTCGGCGTTCGCGTTGATGTCGAGGCCGAGGCCGCAGGGCAGAGTCTTGCGGTAACCGAGCTGGAACTCCATACCCCAGTTGCGCAGTGACGCGCCGTTCATCCACATCGCTCCGCCCTCGCCTTTTGTTCCGATATAGGCCGGATTGATAAGCATGTCTTCAACATCCTTGATGTACCAGTCGATAGAACCGTACAAAGTGCTGCCAAAGAGAGTGAAGTCTGTACCTACGTTCCATTGCTTGGCAGTCTCCCATTTAAGGTTGGGGTTGGCCAGCTGGGTGACACGGTAGCCTGAGGGGAACGTGCCTGAACCTTGCAACAGGATGTCGTAAGCCGTAGAGGTTACGCGGTCAAGGCCGTAGTCAGCCACATAAAGGCCGAACTGTGCGTTGTTGTCAATGGCCTGGTTACCGGTCATACCCCATGAAGCACGGATTTTCCAATCGTCGAGCCAGTCAGCCTTAATCCACTTGGACACACGCAAACCGAGCGAAGCTGCCGGGAAAGTACCCCAACGGTTGTCCTTTCCGAAACGCGAAGAACCGTCGCGGCGTACCGTGACTGATGCCAGCACGAGGTCGTCATAGTTGTAGTCAACCTTTCCGAAGAAAGAAGCGAGACGGTAACCAACCATCGCTCCGCTTACGCGTTGCGCTCCCGTAGCGGCATTTGGCCACATGTAGTCAGGGTTCTCGACGAAAAATCCCTCGCTGTAACCTGACCAGTCGATGCTGCTTTGCTTCATCATCTCGGCTCCGAGGAGTACGGAGAAGCGATGCTTGTCGGCTATGGTGAAATCGTAAGTGGCCGTGTTGGACCAAGTCCAGTTAAGGTCGTTCTTGTTTGAGAGCGTCGCGCTCGGAGTGTCGTTGCTCACACGGTCGGAATGGAAGGTGTACGTCAACGACTGTATGAACGACGTGTAGAAGTCTATGCCGAAGCTCGAGCGGAGCGTAAGACCCTTGATTGGCTTCAGTTCCACATAAGCATTGCCGAAGAGACGCCAGTAGTCGAGATGGTTGTCGCGGTTGTCATACATCTGGCGGAGCGGGTTTTGCCTGTCGGACATGCTGCCTACAGGGCCGGCGAAGGTCTTTCCGTCAGTCTCATACACGGGCACGATGGGTGGCATCTTCAGCGCGTTCTCCATCGGGGCACTGTCAACCTGGCGCGACCACGTGAGCGTGAAGTTCTCGCCTACCTTCAAAATCTTGTTTATATTATAAGATGTGTTGATGCGGGCCGCGATGTTCTCGAACGAGGTGTATTTCAATATTCCGTTGTTCTTCTTGTAACCGAGGGAGAACATTGCCGAGTATTTGTCTGTGGCATTTGAGATGGAAAGGTCATAGTTCTGCGAGAAACCTGTACGTGAGATTTCGTCCAGCCAGTCGGTATCAGAGTAACGCATGGTCTTGTTGGCGTTGATGAAGCCGTCGTAGCGGCCGTTCACAGTGTAATTTACATACTGGCCGGTAGCTGGGTCATATGCAGTTATAGGAGTACCGGCGGCTGCGTTGATGTCAAGTCCGAAGCCAGCTGCATACGTCGCAGGGTCGATGCCGTCGTTGAGGGCTGCCTGCACCATTGCGGTGGCATAGTCCTTGGTGTTGCTTAGCTTCATCATCGACTGCGAGGTGTAGAACGAAGCGGTAAGGTTGGCAGAGAAGTCAACCTTTACCTTGCCGCCCTTCTTGCCCTGCTTGGTGGTGATGATGATTACACCGTTGGCCGCACGAGAACCGTAGATTGAGGCCGATGCTGCGTCCTTCAGCACCTGCATCGACTCGATGTCGTTGGTGTTGAGAGAGTTGAGCGATGCCGTTGTGGGCACGCCGTCGATGATGAACAGAGGGTCTTGCGACGAATTGATTGAGCCTACGCCACGGATGCGGACGGTTCCCGTGCCGATAGGCGAACCGTTGCCTGTCACTGTCATTCCGGGCACGCGGCCTTGCAGGGCGCGCATCGGGTCTGCATCGGGACTGGTCTTAAGCTCGTCGGTCGAGACTACGGCCACAGAACCTGTCAGGTCGGCCTTGCGCTGGGTGGTATAACCCGTCACTACAAGCTCGTTGAGCGTGGTGTTTTCTTCCTTGAGCACAATATTCATGCTCGGAGCGGCATTCACCGTAATGGTGGTGTATCCTATGTAAGATACTCGGAGCTTGGCTCCCTGTGCCGTCTTCAACTTGAAGTTGCCGTCAAAGTCGGTCACTGTGGCATTCTTTGTGCCTTCCTCCACCACCGAGGCACCGATGATGGTTTCGCCCGTCTCGTCCTTCACGGTGCCACTGACGTCCATTTGCTGTTGGGCGAAAGCCGCCGTGCCGACGACGAGGAACACTGCGCTTAGCAACATTCTTTTAATGTGTTTTACCATAATGCGTTGTTTTTTGGTTAGTAAACAATAAAATCGTTTCATTCGCCGCAAAGTTATAGTACATTAAAATCCAAGCGTTGCAATATCATTTCAACACGTATAAAAAATCGTTCATGCAACAAATTTGATACGTTTTGAACGATTTTTCATACCGCACGGCGGCCCGTTGCACGCCCGTCCGTATTCAGTTGACTGCCAAACAGTTACCCGCAGGCTTGTGAAAGGTGGCCTTTCAGCCTGCAAAAGACGGTCTTTTACACGACGAAAGGCCGCCTTTTAGCCTCTAAAAGGCGGCCTTTCGCAAAGCCATAGGGGAATTGATGGTTTTCAGTTTGTTTCGCGCATCTCGCCCGGCTGCACTCCGAAGTAGTCCTTGAAGCACTTTGAGAAATAAGAGGGAGACGAGAAACCAACGTCGTAAGATATCTCGGAGACGGTCATCTGCGTGGTCTTCAGCAGGCGTTCGGCCTTCTTCAGGCGCGTGACGCGTATTATTTCGACTGGCGACTGACCCGTAAGCTGTTTCACCTTGCGGTACATCTGCACGCGGCTAAGCCCGAGGGCAGAGCTGATTGTCTCGACACTCAGGCTGGAGTCTGACATGCGCTCGCGCACCACGCGGCCGAAGTCGGCCATGAAGCGGCTGTCGGGGTCGGCCTCGTCCCTGGCCTCGTCGTCCGCGCCCGACGCGTAAACGTACTTCAACCGCTTGCGGTTCTCCAACAGGTTGCGCACGCGCGAGAGCAGCACTTTGCTCGAGAAGGGCTTTGTTATGTAAGCGTCGGCACCGCAGTCGTAGCCCTCGGCGCGCTGGTTTTCCTGCGCGTTGGATGTCAGCAGTATTACGGGCACATGGCTGGTAGCCGTCTCCGCCTTGACGCGGCGGCACATCTCGAGGCCGTCCATGACGGGCATCTTCACGTCGCACACTATGAGGTCGGGCACGGTTTTCAGCGCCATGCCAAGCCCTTCCTTGCCGTCGGCTGCCTGGCGCACGTCATATTCGCCGCCAAGCAGATGCGCAACGTACTCGCGCACATCTGCGTTGTCATCGACAACAAGGGCCAAAGGACGTGACGCCGACGTTCCGTCAGGCTCTGCAACATAGCCCAATCCTCCAGAAGTGAGGGTGCTTGACATGCCTTGACGGTTGCCGTCAATATCGTCATCAACGTCTTCTATCCACGCCTTTCGCTGCTTTTGCATATCCGGTTCCCTTCCTTCGGGATGTTTGGAGAGGGTGTCGGGTGTTGATAGTATGGCATTTTCCACTTTCTGCGGAAGCTCAACCTTGAACTCCGAGCCTTCGCCCTCGACGCTCTTCACCGACACACGGCCGCCGTGAAGCTCAGCGAACGCCTTGACAACGGCCAGCCCCACGCCCGTGCCCGAGCCTCCGCCGCGCACGCGGTAGAACTTGTCGAACACGCGGCTTACCACATCCTTGGGTATGCCTACGCCCGTGTCGGCCACCGTTATTTCCACGCTGCCGCCCCGGCGGACGGCCTCCACCGTCACCGTTCCGCCCTTGCGGTTGTATTTCAGGGAGTTGCTTATGAGGTTGTAGCAGATGCGCTCCACCTTATAATAATCGGCCTTGACGGTCAGGTCGCCGTCGGCCTTCTGCACGATTGTCACCTCATACGACGCGGCCAGCGGCTTGAAGTCGTCCACCCACAGCCTTACTGCGTCGGCGAGGTTGAACTCCGTCACCGTCAAATCCATCTTGCCGCCCTGTATTTTGCGCAAATCCAGTATTTCGCCGACCAGCTTAAGCAGCAGCGCAGCGTTGCGCCTTACTATGCCGAGCATGTGCCTCTGCCTCCCGGTAAGGTTCTCGTCGTCGAGAATACGCTCCACCGGGTCGGCAATCAGCGTCAACGGAGTGCGCAGGTCGTGGCTCATGTCGGTGAAGAAGGCCATCTTCGCCTCCGCCGTCTCGCGCTCCATGCGCCGCCTAACCATAACCATGCGGTAGAAAGCGGCGAACGCCACGATAACAAGTAAAAGGATTATGGCGCACAGCAGGAAGTACACCTTCTGGTGGCTGTACTGCGTAAAGAAGAAGTCCACACGTCCGTGGAGCTTCTCCAGCTGGTCGCTGATGTGGCTCATCTCCTCAGCCTGCATCAGCATTGTCTCCGCGTTGTCCTTGGTAACGAGTGCCGCTTTCATGTAAAGGTCACGCTCATAGGGGCGGCCTTCAAGTATGCTGAGCGCCTGCTGCATGACGATGTCGCCGCGCGTAGGGTATATGTAAGACGCGTCGAGCACTCCGTCGCGCACCAGCTCAATGCCTCCGCCCTCTCCGGGGAGCGCGTCAATACCAACGAAACGTATTCTTCCCTCCAGTCCGCAGCGCCTGGCAGCCAGCCATGCACCGTGCGCCATGCGGTCGTTCTGGCCGAAAACATAATCCGGCACGATACCTCTTGCGAACATCTTGGCAGCCACCGAGTCGCCGCTTTGCTGTAGCCAAGTGCCACTCTCGCTGGCCAACAGGCGTATGCCGGGATACTTCCTGATGGCCGAGACGAATCCTTTGTGGCGTTCGATAGCCGGCGACGAGCCTTCAAGTCCACGTATCTCGACCACCGTGCCCTTGCCTCCAAGACGCGTTGCTATATACTCTCCGATGGTACGTCCTATCTTTTCATTGTCCGCTCCGACGAACGCCGTGTACTTGCCTGAATCCGTCTTACGGTCAAAGAGGACTACGGGTATGCCGCTGTCATAGGCTCTGTCGATGGCCGGAGTTACCGTGTTCATCTGGTTCGGCGAAACAATCAGCAGGTCTACGTCCTCATTCATGAAGGCGTTTATCTGCCTTATTTGATGCTTGTCGTTGTCGTCGGCGGAAACAACGTGCAGCTCCACGTTGTCGTGAAGATACGTTGCGTCGCGCAACTCGTCGTTAAGCTTCATGCGCCAGCTGTCCTCGCTGCATTGTGAAACGCCTATAACGTAGGTTTTCTTGCCTGAAGTGCAGGCAAGAAAACAAGTTGACAAGCAGACAAGGGACAAGCAGACGAGGAGACTTGACTTACGGATTAAATCCATAAGCGCGTATTTCTTGCTTTTAAAAACACTTGTTTTCATGGCAAATCTCCTTGTCTGCTCGTCCCTTGTCTACTCGTTGACTAAAAGTGTCTGCTCGTCAACTAAATATCGAGTCGCCACACACAGCCGTCCTTGGTGTCCTTAACCTCAAAGCCGGCGGCGGCCAGGTCGTCGCGTATGCGGTCGCTTGTGGCCCAGTCTTTGGCGGCTTTTGCCTTGGCGCGGAGGTCGAGCACCATGTCGACTACCTTGCCGAAGGCTTCCTCTCGCTCCTTGCTGCCACCGCTTTCGGCCTCGCGCAGTCCGAGGATATCGAACGCGAAGAGGCGCATTACGGCCTCAAGCTCGGCGGCGTCGGCCGCGGATATGGCGGCCTTATGGTCGATTATGGTATTAATAAGGTGGCAAGCCTCGAAGAGAATGCTTATCACCACGGGTGTTTGCATGTCGTCGTTCATGGCGTCGTAACACTTCTGGCGCAGGGCCGCTACAAACTCTTTCACCTGGGCGTCGCTCTCTGCTGACGGCTTGATACGCTTCAGGTCGGCAATGCCCATAAGCAGACGGGCCAGTCCTTTCTCACTGGCCTGCAGGGCTTCGTCGGAGAAGTCCACCGTGCCGCGGTAGTGGGCGGAGAGTATGAAGAAGCGTATCGTCATGGGCGAGTAGGCCTTTGACAGCAGCTTGTGCTCTCCCTTGAAGAACTGCTCGAGCGTAATGAAGTTGCCGAGGCTCTTGCCCATCTTCTGGCCGTTGATGGTTATCATGTTGTTGTGCATCCAGTACTTCACCATCTGGCTGCCCTGCGAGGCCACGGCCTGCGCTATCTCGCACTCGTGGTGCGGGAAGACGAGGTCCATTCCTCCGCCGTGTATGTCGAAATGCTCGCCCAGATACTTGCGGCCCATAGCCGTACACTCGCAGTGCCAGCCGGGGAATCCGTCGCTCCAGGGGCTCGGCCAGCGCATGATATGCTCCGGCTGGGCTTTCTTCCAGAGCGCAAAGTCGGCCTGGTTGCGCTTCTCTCCCACTCCGTCAAGCTGTCGGCTGGCGTCCTTCACGTCGTCAAGGTTGCGGCCCGACAGTATGCCGTACTTATGGTCTTTGTTGTATTTCGCCGTGTCGAAGTATATGCTTCCGTTGCTCTCGTAGGCGTAGCCGTTGTCGATTATCTGCTTTACCAGCTCCTCCTGCTCTATGATATGGCCCGTGGCGTGCGGCTCAATGCTGGGCGGCAGCACGTTGAGGGCGGCCATGGCGTCATGGTAGCGGTTGGTGTAATACTGCGCAATCTCCATCGGCTCGAGCTGTTCCAGGCGGGCCTTCTTCTCTATCTTGTCCTCGCCTTCGTCTGCGTCGTGCTCAAGGTGGCCCACGTCGGTGATGTTGCGCACGTACCTTACCTTATATCCAAGGTGCTTCAGGTAACGGAAAAGCACGTCAAACGTGATTGCGGGGCGGGCGTGGCCCAGGTGCGGGTCGCCGTAAACGGTAGGGCCGCACACGTACATGCCAACGTTTGGAGCGTGCAGCGGCTCGAAGCGTTCTTTCCTTCGCGTAAGTGTATTGTAGATTAAAAAGTTCTGTTCCATGGTTCTCCTGTTTTTTGTTCAAGCTACAAAATTAGTGTAAATCGTGCGAAACGCAAAATAAAAACGATAGAAACGAATTTTATTTTCATTTCAGCGGCATGAAGTAAAGTTTTCCCTTGATTTCCAAAAGACCGGCTTTCGCCTTCCAAAAGGCCGTCAATCGCGCGCTAAAAGGCCGTCTTTTACAAGCCAAAAGACGGCCTTTCGCAAGGCTGTAAGTAATCCATTGATTATCAAGGCATTACGTTTTGTGTGAAAACCGACGGCAAACGGCGTCACGAAACGGCGGCTACGGGCGTGCCGTCAATGCGGCAATATACGGCCGCCAACTTAAAAATATATCACGTCATGAGGCTTTTGTTGCGAAAAAATTATTACCTTTGCCACCGCTATCAACACTGACTGAAGCATAAACCTAAATAATTTCAATATGACATACACACGCATGACGGCGGCAGAGGCGGCCGCAATGATACGTAACGGCGAGAACATAGGCCTCAGCGGATTTACTCCGGCCGGCACGGCGAAGGCCGTAACCAAGGAGCTTGCAAAGAAGGCGCAGGCCGAGCACGAGGCCGGGCGCGAGTTCAAGATTGGCCTTTTCACCGGCGCATCGACAGGACAAAGCGCCGACGGCGACCTGTCCAACGCGCAGGCGATACGCTACCGCGCGCCATACACCACGAACAGCGACTTCCGCAAGCACGTCAACGCGGGCGAGATAGCCTATAACGACATCCACCTGAGCCAGATGGCGCAGGAGCTTCGCTACGGATTCATGGGCGAAATAGACTGGGCCATACTCGAAGTATGCGGTATCGAGGAGGGCGAAACTACCTGCCGCGCCTATCTTACGGCAGCGGGAGGCATAAGCCCGACGGTGGCACGCCTGGCCAAGCACGTGATACTGGAGCTCAACACGTTCCACAGCCCTGAGGCGATGTACCTGCACGACGTGTACGAACCACTCGACCCGCCCATGCGGCAGCCGATACCCATCACGCACGTAAACGACCGCATCGGCACGCCTTACGTCGAAATCGACGCCAAGAAGATTGTAGGCGTTGTTGAATGCAACATCCCCGACGAGGCGAGAGCTTTCAAGGCGGCCGACCCTATAACCGACCAAATCGGACATAACGTGGCCCAATTCCTTGTCAACGACATGCGCCGAGGCGTAATCCCGCCGTCGTTCCTGCCACTGCAGAGCGGCGTGGGCAGTACGGCAAACGCCATACTTGGAGCCTTGGGACACGAGAAGAGCGTGCCCGACTTCAACATCTACACCGAGGTTCTTCAGGACAGCGTGGTCGGAATGATGCTCGAGGGCCGCGTCAAGGACGCATCCTCATGCTCGCTGACCGTCTCCAACGAATGCCTCAAGCAGATTTACGACAACATGGACTACTTCAAGCAGCACCTGACGCTGCGCCCCAGCGAGATATCCAACTCGCCAGAGGTAATCAGGAGGCTCGGAGTCATCGCAATAAACACCGCCATCGAGGTTGACCTCTACGGCAACGCCAACTCCACACACATATCAGGCACGAAGATGATGAACGGTATCGGCGGCTCGGGCGACTTCGAGCGCAACGCATACATCAGTATCTTCACCTGTCCGTCGACGGCAAAGGGAGGACTGATAAGCTCCATCGTACCCTTCGTAAGCCACCAGGACAGCTCCGAGCACGACGTAAACGTAATAGCTACCGAGCAGGGCGTAGCCGACCTTCGCGGCAAATCGCCGGAAGAAAGGGCTAACCTCATCATCGAGAACTGCGCCCACCCGGACTACAGACCGCTGCTGCGCGAATATCTGAAGATAGCCAAAGGCGGGCACACCCGCCACTGCCTCACCGCCGCGTTCGCCTTGCACGACACGCTGGCGCGCAAGGGCGACATGCGCCTTACCGACTTCTCGGAATACGTAAAATAACACTTGAATCCATTTATTCAACTCAATGATACGCTCCCCTGCGCCAGACTGTGAAGCCGTGGCAGGGGAGCTTTTCTATAACTAACGGCCTGACGGCTGCACGGCAACAAACTATTCACGGAGAAAAACAGACTAACAAATGCGTAAAACAGGAAAACTTTATATTATTATTAAGTTTTCTCCACCTTTTTTATAACTACTGGCACGACCCGTTTAAAGCGTTTTCATTAAGTTTGCACAAACAAAAAAGCCTGCTCATAACTATTAGCAAACATAATGAAGACAACAATGGGAAAGTTTCGTAAAGGCATATTCAGGATATTTCTTCTGCTGACGGTCAACGCTGGAGCCGTGTCGGCAAAAGCCGAAACAGACACTCTGGCGATAGACTCGTGCCGCGAAGAACGCAGGTCGAAGACTGACACCCTGGCAAAAAAAGCCGAAACAAAACCTAACCTCTACGCCCTGCCCTACTCAAAGACGCTGAGCCATCCCGACTGGAAACGCATGTGGCTGCACACGGGAGTGCTCTTCGCCGGAGGCGTGGCCACCCTCAGCGTGCTGCAGCTGCTCCCCGAGAACGCCACGGCATGGAACAAAGAACGGATAACGTCGATACCCTTCTGGAAAAGATGGAGCTACCACGTCAGGAAAGGCCCCGTATGGGACGGCGACAACTTCATCTTCAACTACATACTCCACCCGTATGCCGGGGCCGTTTACTACATGGGCGCCCGCAGTATCGGCTTCAACCAGCTCGGCTCGTTCCTGTACTGCACGGCCATATCCACGATTTTCTGGGAATACGGCATAGAAGCCTTTATGGAAAAACCGTCGATACAGGACCTCATACTAACTCCGTTGTCGGGCTTGTTGCTCGGTGAGGTGTTCTATAAGCTGAAGCGCAAGATCGTAAGCGACGGCTACCGGTTGTGGGGTTCGCGCGTATGGGGCAACATAGTGGCCTTCATAATCGACCCCGTAAATGAGGTGATAGGTCTGTTTGCAGGCAACCCGTGCCGTAGGATGCAGGGTAAAGGCACCATGCCCGACATCAGCTTCATGCCGTGGATAACCCCGGCAGGCGGCGGTTCGGCAGGATTCACGCTCAGTATAATAAGGTAAGTGAATACGGCCGGTTAACAGGGGCAATCCGAAAAATATTGTAATAATATTGAAACATTGGGCATAAATCGGCACAACTACGGCAATTATCGGAATTTTTGATTAACTTTGCGCCCGTTTATTATTATCCGTAACTACGAATGAAGAGGATTTTAGTGACCGGAGCAAGCGGTTTCATAGGCAGCTTTATCGTCGAGGAGGCCCTCAGGAGGGGCTTCGAGACATGGGCGGCGGTACGCAAGAGCAGCTCGAGGAAGTATCTCGCAGACAGCAGGATACACTTCATCGAGCTTAATCTTGACGACCCCGACAATCTTGAGAGACAGCTCTCGGGCCACAACTTCAACTACATAGTCCACGCTGCGGGCGCCACAAAGTGCCTCCACGCCGACGACTTCTTCCGCATTAACACCCGCGGCACCGAGAACCTGGCACGCGCCGCGGCCGCCGTTTGCGGCAACCTGGAGCGTTTTGTGTTCATAAGCAGCCTCAGCGTGTGCGGTCCCGTAAGGGAGAAACGCCCATACACGGAGATAACCGACGCCGACACGCCATGCCCTGACACGGCTTACGGACAAAGCAAACTGGCCGCCGAGCATGCGCTCGATGCCATCCCGAACCTGCCCTTCATAGTGTTAAGGCCAACGGGGGTGTACGGACCGAGGGAGAAAGACTATTTCATGATGGCGCAAAGCATAAGCCGCCACGTCGACTTTGCCGCCGGACTGAAGCCGCAAGACCTCACTTTCATATTCGTCAAGGACGTAGTCCAGGCTGTATTCCTCGCCCTCGACCACGGCACCGTCGGCCGCCGTTACTTCATCAGTGACGGTAACGTGTATTCGTCAAGGGCTTTCAGCGACCTGATACACGATGAACTCGGACGCCCGTGGCTGCTGCGCGTCAAGGCTCCGCTATGGCTCCTGCGCACGATAACAGCCTGCGGAGAGGTTGCCGGAAGGCTGACGGAACGCATGACGGCGCTCAACAACGACAAATACAAGATAATGCGGCAACGCAACTGGCGGTGCGACATTACGCCGGCAGAGACAGAACTGGGGTTCAAGCCACGCTACAACCTGACTGACGGAGTGAAAGAGACAATCAGGTGGTATAAAGATAACGGATGGCTATAAGGCCTCCGGAGTTTTTCGGCCATAAGTTTTAGATGTTGCAGGGCCGCCAAAACTCAATAGAGCTACGCTGCAACGCCGTAAGACCGAACACCATATAACCGTAAAACCATACAAATGATAAAGTTCATAAAGCAGCTTTTCACCATCAACAAGAAGCCCAAGAAAGGTCTTTTGCCCTTGGAGTGGGTAATGGTAGGCTATCTTGCGCTGACCCTGTTGATAGTTTTCTTTACATACACGAAGCTCGAAAACCCCGACGCCATGATTTGGGGACGAATCAGGGTGGCGTTCATTACGGTGGCAATGTGGGCAGTTTACCGCATGCTGCCGTGCCGCCTTACGCTCTTCCTGCGCATAACGGTACAGCTGGCGCTGCTCGGATGGTGGTATCCGGATACTTACGAGATTAACCGCATGCTGCCTAATCTCGACCATGTGTTCGCCCAATGGGAGCAGGACGTATTCGGCTGCCAGCCCGCCTTGCTGTTCTGCAAGGACATGCCGTGGGCCGTCGTGAGCGAGCTTATGCACATGGGATACGCCGCTTACTATCCAATGATTGTGTTTGTGGTGGTATATTATTTTCTGTTCCGCTACAAGGAGTTCGAGCGGGCGTCGTTCGTTGTGCTCACGGCGTTCTTCATTTATTACCTCATATTCATCTTCCTGCCCGTAGCCGGGCCTACGTTCTATTATAAGGCAGTGGGAATAAGCAAGATAACACAGGGTATTTTCCCGAACGTTTACGACTATTTCAACTATTATCAGGACTGCCTTACCACTCCGGGATACCAGGACGGACTGTTCTATCACCTTGTAGAGAGCGCCAAGGCGGCGGGCGAACGCCCCACGGCCGCGTTCCCGAGCAGCCACGTCGGCATAAGTACGGTGCTTATGCTGCTGGCATGGCACACCGGCAACAGGCGCATGTTCTACATCCTTCTGCCGTTTTATTTCTTCCTCTGCCTGTCTACCGTCTACATACAGGCGCACTACGCTATCGACGTCGTGGCAGGACTCGTGTCCGGCGTGGCGCTGTATTACGGCCTCATGGCAGTGTCGAAAGGGATGGTAAATAAGTAGTTAAAGTAGTTAGAGTAGTTATAGTAGTTAAAGTCAAATGCATATTTAAGATTATTTTCCACTACAAACAACAAAACATTTGACTTTAACTACTATAACTACTCTAACTACTTTAACTACATTATAATCTACTTTAACACCCATTTCGCAACGTATTTCCCTTAAAACCATTATTTTTGCACCCATGACAAGACTTGTTGCAATCATCATTTGGGTGCTGGCGCTGGCTTTTCCGGCGGCTGCCGCTGCCCAGGCCGGCGGCGGAACTGACGACGCAAAGCCCGAGGACACGCCTGTAGACATGGACAACCCCACGTTCGTTCCGACCGTGAAGGTAGGCAAAGTGCTTGTCGACGGCGACAGCCTGCAGTACGTCGAGCTGAACAACGTGTACGTATATCCGCAGCCGACGTTCAAGAACGCCAAGCGGCGCGCCGCGTACAACCGCCTGGTGGCCAACGTTAAGAAGGTGCTGCCGATAGCAAAGGAGGTGAACAAAATCATCATCGAGACTTACGAATACATGCAGACGCTGCCCAACAAGAAGGCGCGTGACGAGCACATGAAGCGGGTTGAGGACGACATCAAGCGCCGTTACACGCCAAGGATGAAGAAACTGTCGTACTCGCAAGGCAAACTTCTAATCAAACTTGTTTACCGCGAGTGCAACTCTTCGGCGTATGACTTGATACGGGCGTTCATCAGTCCTGTACGGGCCGGCTTCTACCAAGCCTTCGCGTGGGCGTTCGGCGCAAGTCTCATGAAGAAATACGACCCCGAAAAAACCGACCGGCTGACCGAGCGTGTGGTGCTGATGGTAGAGTCGGGACAGCTCTGACGCCACACGTCCAGCCACTATCCAAGACCTCATATACAGCCCGCCGCATGGCCGGACATAACCCTCTGATAACCAGGATATTACCGACAAGCGCGCAAAAGATGGCCTTTTGCAAGGTAAAAGACCGTCTTTCAGGCTCTAAAAGGCCGCCTTTTACAACGCAAGACATGGCCTTTCAAAACGCCGTCTGCCAGGCACCAACTATCGACTCACGCCACCACGGCGTCAAAGCGTACGGCAACATACGTCCTGAAAACGAATATTAAGAGGAATGACAACTGTAGTGAAAAACGGCTAAAACATGGACAAAATGTTCGTTTTCACAAGAAATATGTCCGTTTTAACCTTTTCAGGTCAAAAAGAAAGGCAAAAACTATTTTATAATAAATAGTTTTCATACCTTTGCAAAGGGTTCAGAAAAAACTTTGTAATCGATATGAAACATGCCTGCAACATCATAACAGCGCTCATAATGACGCTAATGCCGATGGGCGCGGCCGCCACGGAGAAGGAAGTGTACATCTCATACGGCAACATGGACAGATGGACAATACGCAAAATCCATGAATCCGGAATCATAGGCGGCAACACCAAGACATTGTACGAGATAGGCCCCAACCGCACGATAGACGGCAACAAGCCATACGTAAACGGCGGAGGCTCGCCATGGGGCACGTCCAACGTGATGGCAAAGGTAATGGGCGTGGTAAAGACCAACAACTCGGTTTACCGCGACAAGCACGGCAACGGATACTGCGCCAAGCTCGTAACGCACATCGAAAGCGTAAAAGTGATGGGGCTCATGAACATGCACGTGCTCGCAGCCGGCTCAATATTCCTGGGCGACATGCGCGAGCCCATAACCGGAACAAAGGACGGGCCAAAGGCGATGAACAACGGAATACCGTTCAGCGGACACCCAAAAGCCCTGAGATATGACTACAAGGTAAAGACAACCGGCTCGCCCACACGCGTGAAACAGACCGGATTCAGCAGCAAGAAGACCATAGCCGGCAAGGACTACGCCATAACAGTGCTATACCTTCAGAAACGTACGGAGGACAAGAACGGCAACATCACGGCCAAACGGGTGGGCACCGTGGTGGTGAAATACGGCCAAAGCACCAACGGATGGGTAAACGACGCCACGTACGAAATAATGTATGGCGACATACGCAACAACCCCCACTATGACGCCGCGACGATGGGACTACGCTCGACCGACTACGCCCGCAACAGCAAAGGCAAGAGCGTACCCGTAAAAGAGACGGGATGGGCCGCCGCTAACGAGAAGCCCACGCACCTGCTCCTACAGTTCTCGTCAAGCCACGGCGGAGCATACATAGGCTCGCCGGGCAACACTTTCTGGATTGACAACGTAAGATTGGTTTACTGATAGTAACAAAACAACATATAATGACAAGACTGCTACTCGCCGCCTTACTCATGCTTTGCACGGCCAAGGCAGGAGCCGTCGCGCCCGTTGGCGAACGACAAGACACGGCAACCATAACTACAGAGCAACAGCCTGACACGGTAAAAAAGAAAAAAGGACTCATAAACTGGGTGCTCGACTATCTCAACAACACCAACAAGAACAAGAAACACAAGAAGTTCGACTTCAGCGTGCTGCCCGGTCCGCACTTCAGCTCGGACACGGGATTCGGACTTGGCATAATCGGCATGGGCCTTTACCGTCAAGACCGGCGCGACTCGCTGTCGCAACCGTCCAACGTTTCCATCTTCGGAGACGTCACGACCAAAAGCTCATACACGGTCGGCATATTCGGCACACACATGTTCCCATACGGCAAGGGGCGCATAGAATACGAAGTATCGGCCAACTATTTCAAGGAGAAATTCTGGGGAATAGGTTATGAAATGGGTAACGAAGACTCCAACGAGAGCGAGATGACCCGCTGGAAAATAGACGCAAAGGCCAACTTCCTGTGGCAAGTGGCACGCAACATATACATCGGCCCCACGCTGACTTACGACTATGCCTACGCCATGGAGATAGACCGTCCCGAACTGTTGGCCGGCATGGACCCGCTCGTATGGAACATCGGAATAGGCGTCACGCTGGCATACGACTCGCGCGACATCATGACACGCCCGACAAAAGGTATCTACGCCACAGTAACACAGCTGTTCAGGCCGAAGTTTCTTAGCAACGGATACGACTACATAACTACCGACTTCAGGTTCAACACGTACGGCAGGCTATGGAAAGGAGCCGTAATCGGAGGCGACCTTCGGGGCACACTGAACTTCGGCAACCCGTCATGGGCAATGATGTCGCTGCTTGGCAACTCGTCGACAATGCGCGGATACTATAAGGGTAGGTACCGCGACAAGCACAAACTTGAGGCCCAGGTAGAGCTGCGCCAGCACATCTGGCGACGCAACGGAGTAGTAGCCTGGGTGGGAGTCGGCACGGTTTTCGACAAGTTCAGCTCGATCCACACAGACCGTTTGCTGCCGAACTGGGGCATAGGATACCGCTGGGAGTTCAAGAAAAACGGCAACATACGCCTCGACTACGGCTTCGGCAAGAGCGGGATACAGGGCTTCGTGTTCAACATCAACGAGGCTTTCTAAACCGGAAAGGCGCCTGTTGCAGGCCGTCATACAGCCAACGGCGTCCCAAGCTGCCGCTTATCAACCATCAGACAAACTGTAATCAACCAATAAAATGAAACCCTGCAAGGACATACTGAAGGCCTGCGTGTCAGCACGCAGCCTCTTTTTTATAACCATATTGGTGCTTGCCATGCCCAATGTGGCGCTTTGCCTCACCGAGAGAATGGGCCTGATGGCATGCGTTACCAACGTAGTGCTGCCCGTGGCGGCCGTGTGGCTGCTGATGACCCTCAACCGTTGTCCGGGCAAGATGACGTGGATACTCTTCCTGCTCATCTTCTTCGCCGCCTTCCAGCTTGTGCTGCTGTATCTCTTCGGCCACTCTATCATAGCCGTTGACATGTTCCTCAACCTCGTGACAACCAACCCCGGAGAGGCTCTCGAACTGCTTGACAACCTCATTCCGGCGGTAATCGGCGTTGTGGTTGTCTATATTCCGGTACTTGTTTTTGCCGTCGTTTCCATCCGCAGGAAAGACCGCCTGCCGCGCGACTTCATGCTGCGCCAGCGCCGCTACGCCGCCGTAGGCATTGCCGCGGGCGCCGTATGCCTGGGCGCTACGTACGCAAGCGACAAGGATTATCGCGCCGAACTGCACCTGTATCCCGTCAACGTGTTCTACAACTTAGGGCTGGCGGTTGAGCGGACATGCGCCACCAACAGCTACGCAGATACCTCGGCAGACTTCACTTTCAACGCCAAGGCTACCCATCCGGCTGCCGACCGCGAGGTGTACGTCTACGTAATAGGCGAGACCGCGCGTGCATGCAGCTTCAGTCTGTACGGCTACGGCCGCGAGACTACGCCCCTGCTGGCGCACGAAGAGGGAGTAATCGCATTCCCGAAAGCCGTAACACAGTCGAACACTACCCACAAGAGCGTGCCCATGTTGCTGTCGGCGGCCTCGGCTGAGGACTATGACCGCATATACAAAGAGAAGGGAATAATCACCGCGTTCAAGGAAGCGGGCTTCCATACGGTGTTCATATCCAACCAATTACCTAACCACTCGTTCATCGACTTCTTCGGCGAAGAGGCCGACCAGTGGGTATTTCTCAAGGAAAGAAAGGGCTACGACCCGTCACAGGGAGACGAAGCAATGCTGCCCGAGATAAGGAAAGTGCTGGCCGAAGGGCGCCGCAAGGAGCTGATTGTGCTGCATACGTACGGCTCGCACTTCAACTACCGCGAGCGTTATCCGCGCCAGGCGGCAGTCTTTACGCCCGACGACGCAACCGAGGCGAAGGCAAAGAACAGGGCGTCGCTCGTCAATGCGTACGACAACACGATACGTTACACCGACCGCCTGCTGGCCTCGATTATATCAGAACTGCGCGGTACGGGCGCCGTGTCGGCTCTGCTCTACACGTCAGACCACGGCGAAAACATCTTCGACGACAGCCGCCGCCTGTTCCTGCACGCCTCGCCCGTGCCCTCGTATTACGAGCTTCACGTGCCGCTAATCGTCTGGACGTCAGACGGATACAGGCAAAGATACGCTTCGGTGACGGCCTGTCTCACGGCCAACCGCACCAAACGAATAGCCACGAGCGCCTCGGCGTTCCACACAATGCTGACCATCGCCGGCATAGACACGCCCCTGCGCAACGACAGCCTCTCGGCAGCCAGCTCCCTGTTTACCGTCAGGCCATACGTTTATCTTAACGACCACAACCGTGCCGTGCCCGTAACCGGCCTGCTGAGAAGCGAAAAAGACTTTGAGATGTTCAAGGAAAAAGGAATAAACTTATAAGATATAAATTAAAAATCAAGGGCCGGGGAATTAAGAATTAAGAGTTAAGAATTAAAAAAATATGCTTTGCCAAAGATTGCAGCAAAAGTATCTTTCTTAATTCTTAACTCTTAATTCTTAATTCCCCAGCTTTTGATTCTTAATTAAATTCTACTCCGCCGAGCCGCTCAGGGGTGCAGCCTGCGTATAGGTACGTGCTCCAAGCTCCTTGTCGAGCATGTAAATGCCGTAGCCGTTGTCCTTTATCATCTTGATGTTATCGATGATAGTCTGGGCGTTCTCTTCCTCTTCCACCTGCTCGTCGATAAACCACTTCAGCATGCTTTGCGTTGCAAAGTCGTTCTTGTCGTGCGTCAGCGCGTACAGGTCGTTAATCATCGAAGTAACCTTCTGCTCGTGCTTGAGCGTGCTCTCGAACACGTCGAGTATGCCGTCCCACTCTGTCGGAACCTCGGCGATAGGCCTCAGCGTAACTCGGCCGTTGCGTGAGTTGACGTAGTTGAACAGTATCTTGGCATGGTCTTGCTCCTCCTGGAACTGTACTTCAAACCAGTTTGCCATACCGGGCTGGCCCGCAGAGTGGCAGTAAGCAGCCATTGAAAGATACAAGTAGGCCGACCACATCTCGGCGTTAATCTGCTCGTTGAGAGCCTCTTCAATCTTCTTGTTTAACATAACAGTATATTTTTAAAGTTGATATTCTGCAAAACGGGGAGCAAAAACAGTGCCAACGCCCTGAGACTGACGTTTTTTCAGCCCCGTGTCAGCACCAGCCGACACTGCAAAAATAATGAAAATATCGCCACGCCGATACCCACGCCCCCGATAATTATCATTTATTAGCACTCGCGGCCATGCCCTCAGCCTGTAAAAAACCAGCCGCAGGTCATAACGTCGACCCCGCTGGCCACCCTACTTAAAGGCCAACCGTTGCCCGACATCACGGCTCCGATAAAGCCGTTTATGACCTGCGGCGTATTCACCTGATACTCAATGCGTTATAAAAGGCCGTCTTTTGGACGCTAAAACACGGCCTTTTAGCGTGCGATTGATGGCCTTTTGGAAGCCAAAAGACGGTCAATTAGAAAACAAGCAGCCACCCGAGCCGGTGAAACCGGCATTCAATAGATTTCCGGACAGATATAAAACGTCATGCCTATAACGCCCCAGATAAGCCAAATGACATCAAATACGGCCTCATAATTACGCCATCCTAACTTCCATTTGACAACCATACAGATAGCGACAAGACTTACAAGGAACAACAAAATAAATGAAAATAAAACCAAGACATCATTCTCTTTGGCAATGGTTATCACCACCATATTGAATATAACAATGACAGATTGAACGATTTGAGCCCAATCGTAAATCTCTTTTCTGTCCATATCAAATGCCGTTTTGCGTGTTTCGGCTTAACGTTACGAATAAAATAATGCCGCATAACGGCTGTGGACAAACCATTATGCGGCAGTGAATGTCAGGCCAGAAGGCGCTTCACGATGGCAGAAATCACGCTGCCGTCGGCACGGCCGGCCATCTGCTTTGAGGCCATTCCCATCACGCGGCCCATGTCTTTCATGCCCTGGGCGCCGGTCTGGGCGATTATATCCTTAACGGCGGCCTCTATTTCGGCTTCTGTCAGGGGCTTGGGCAGGTACTCCTCGATTACCGCCACCTGCGCCAGTTCTGCGTCGGCAAGGTCCTGTCGGTTTTGTGCCGTGAACGTGGCGGCCGACTCCTTGCCCTGCTTTGCCAGCTTAGAGAGCAGCTTCAGGGCCGTTGCGTCGTCGAGAGTGTCGTTAGCTCCGGGCGCCGTTTTTGCCTCTATAAATACTTTCTTTATGTTGCGCAAGGTTTCAAGACGTACCTTGTCACGGGCCTTCATGGCCTCCTTGATATCGTTACTTACTTGTTCAAATAATGCCATAGTCAGTTAAATTAAAGCCCCCTCCCGGCCTCCCCGAGGGGAGGAGCTGATTACCTTATATCATATATTCCGCAAGTCCCCTCCCCACGGGGAGGACGGGAGGGGGCTTCCTTAAGCAAACTTTATCGTTCCCTGTACGGTGTTGTTGTCCTCGGGCTCAGGTTTCTTGACGTTGCCCATGGCCTGATTCTTGATTTCCTCAAGCTCCTGGCGCGTACGTTTGTACGTAGGGGTTGACTCTACGGACGAAATCACGTCGTCATTGTCAAGGTCTTCCTGGCGGAAGATGTATATGTGGGGACGGCGTTTGTACTTCGACGTCTTGCCGTCGCCGCCGTATATGCGTTCACGGCGTGCACGGCGCTCGGCCGCCTTCTCCTCTTCCTCGGCGCGACGCTCGTTCTCCTCCTGCGTGTGTTTCTTGATGTGGCTGTTCATTCCGTCAACGTCCTCTATGCCGAAGCCCGTGGCAAGGATGGTAACCTTTATCTTGTCGCCCAGCTCGGGGTCGGTGGCAAGTCCCCACTTGATTTCAAACTTAGTGTCGAACTTTGCCATAAAGTCGTTCACGTCGTTCATTTCCTCCATCATCAGGCTGCCCTTGTTGTTGCCCTTCTCGCCGCTGAACGATATGCTAAGCAGGATTTTCTTAGAGTTGAAGATGTCGTTATCGTTGAGCAACGGCGAGTTCAGCGCGTCGTCGATAGCCTTCTTCACGCGGCCTTCTCCTTCGCCGTAGCCGGTGCTCATGATAGCCACGCCGCCGTCTTTCAGTACGGTCTTGACGTCGTTGAAGTCAAGGTTGATAAGTCCGTGGACGGTTATTATCTCGGCAATACTCTTGGCTGCAACGCTCAGCGTGTCGTCGGCCTTGCCGAAAGCGTCGAGGATTGACAACTCCGGATATATCTCGCGCAGGCGCTCGTTGTTGATTACGAGCAGGGCGTCGACATGTTTCGACATCTCCTCAACGCCGTCGAGAGCCTGGTCAATCTTCTTCTCCCCCTCGAAACGGAAGGGAATCGTTACTATTCCTACGGTAAGTATGCCTAATTCTTTTGACACACGGGCTATCACGGGAGCGGCTCCCGTACCCGTTCCGCCACCCATTCCGGCAGTGATGAAGGCCATCTTGGTGCCGTCGCTGAGCATGTTACGCACATCCTCAATGCTTTCCTCGGCAGCCTCACGCGCCTTCTCGGGCTTGTTGCCGGCGCCGAGTCCTTCGTTGCCGAGCTGCAGATGGACGGGCACAGGCGAGTCGTTGAGGGCCTGGGCGTCGGTATTGCACAGCACGAACGACACGTCGTGTATGCCCTCACGGTACATGTGGTTCACTGCGTTGCCGCCGCCGCCACCTACACCGATGACCTTTATTATGCTTTTTTCCTTTTCAGGTTCGCCGAAATCGACGATACTACGTCTTTCGTTCATATCTTGTCGTGTTTTATTCGTTAATAATATAAGGTGAAGAAGGCCTATTCGTCGGGTTCCTTAATAAACTTGTCAACCCAGTTCTTGAAGCGTGCCATGCGGTTCTTCATGCTCTTACGCTCCTTCTTCTGCTCCTCCTCAAGGCGCGCTGCCTCCTCAGCCTCACGCTTGGCAGCCTCTTCAGCAGCCTTGCGGCGCTGCTCCTCAGCCTTTATCTTCTCGGCTTCGGTCTGCACAACGCCGGGACTCATCTCGCCCGGAGTGCGCGGATTCTGGTGCAGGTCAGCCGTTTTCGGACCTGCCTTGGCCGTCTTCTCGCCGCTGAACAGGTCGACGTTCTCCGGCGTTTCCTCGCCGGCGCAGTTCATGTCGCCCTTTACGAGCAGTCCCAGCACGGTGTTCATCATGCCGTTGTGGGCCGTAATGTCGGGATTGTTGGACGTGATGGTCTGGTTCACGAACTTCGCGATACGTATCTTCTCGATGTGCGTATGGTTGCGGAATGCCTTGTCTATGTCTTTAAGATTTGCCCCACCACCTGTCAGTATGATACCGCCGAGCAGACGGTCGGCATACTCCGAGGGCACCTGGTACCACACGTTCTCGATTATTTCCTGCAATCTTCCCTCGACAATCTCTATGAACTTGCGGCTCTCCACGCTGCGTTCGGCGTCGATGGGGAGCATTAATGAGTTGTCAATATCGTTGTTGTCGGTGTACGCGCAGCCGTATTTCAGCTTCATCTTCTCGGCCGTCGGCTCGTCCATCTGCAACGAAGCGATGTCCTTGGTGATGTTGTTGCCTCCGAGAGGGATGACCGCCAGGTGGCGCAAAATGTTCTTGTAATAGACAGATACGGTAGTAGTGTCGGCGCCAAGGTCGACCAAGACACAGCCCGAACGCCTCTCGGCGTCGGACAATACGCAGTCAGCCAATGCCAACGGAGCCAGATACATTTCGGCGATAGCTACCTCGGCTGTGTCGAAACACTTGTTTAGATTACGGTAGAACGTCTTGCGCCAAAGGATGTTAAGGAAGTTTCCTTCAAGCCGGCCGCACTGAATGCCTACGGGGTCAAGCTGGAACTGGTTGTCCACTTTGTACTCCTGAGTGGCCGCATCAAGGATTTCCTGGTCCTGGTAAGACATGTTTCGGTTGATGTCCATCAGCTCGTTGACCATATCCTGTGATACTATTGTGTCGTTGGGAAGGTCTTTCACTATTACGTTCTTGACGCTGCGGATTGACTGCCCACCCACTCCGACGTACACTTGGGCTATCTCCGACTTGAGCGACGACGACAATTTCTTGACGATGTTGGCAATGCACTGCACCGTCTGGTTTATGTTGTAAACGATTCCCTTGCGGATAAACGATGACGAGTCCTCCTTGACCACGGCAAGCACGGATATGCTTCCGTCGAGGTTTTTCTTGCCCGCTATGCCCGTCACTTTCGACGAACCGAGCTCTATTGCTACGATAAAGTCCTTTGCTGCCATACGTTTTATATTTATTTTCTTATTTCTTTGTTGCTCTGTCTATTTCTTCTTTTTGCATATTATCTGGTTGTCGAACTCAAGGTCGATGTACGAATACTTGTTCCATCCGGCCTTGCTGAGCCCGTATTTGTAGAACTTGGCAAGGCGGTCGAGCTTCGTTTCAACGAATTCGGCGGTCAATCTTTTGCGCCGGTTGATGTACTTTGTCTGCGGAAGCGTGCCCAGATACACTATATGTTCGCCCACCCGGGGCACCAGCTCGACGCCAAGGTCGGGCAGGATGTTGATTTGTACGATTTGATTACGCCAGAACTCGTCTTTCATAATCTCGATGGCAAGATTGGCAAGATAGCTCCTTGCGTACCATTTGGATATGTACCCGGTGGCAATTATAAGGTCTGACGTATAATTGGAGTTAGGCATTATGCCTCCATGGTCGTCAAGATAATAGTCGTCGCCGGCACTGTTCTTCACACGTACTATGGGCAACCGCTGGGTTATCATTATCTCCACGCAGCCGTCCTTGGTCTTATAACACTGGGCAGTCTTCACGAAAGGGCTGTCCTTCAGCTTGTCCTCGATGTCACGCGGATTGACATCCGCCATGCGCTTCTTGAACGGATACAGCCTGTTTTTCTCCAGGATACGCTTTATCTCGGCCGCGCTGAGAAATCCGTTGGTACTCTCGTCCTCAATGTTTATCACCACCTTGGTACATAAAGGATAGGTATCCTTAGGATTGTTGAATGACGTCATTGCCAACAATACGTAAACTGCGAGGGCAACGCAGAGGACGACTGTCAACGCTCTTTTGAGCTTATATTTCATTTATTCGTACTTGCTTAACAGTATTTTTTCTATTTGCGGAACGTAATTGTCAAGGTCGCCGGCGCCCAGGACAATGAGAACCTCGAAGTCATGCTCCCTTACGTACTCAGGCACATCCTCCTTATGGAGCATGACCTTGGCCACTCCCGGGGCAAGATTGTCGTATATAAGCCGTGACGTAACTCCTGGTATAGGCTCCTCACGGGCAGGATATATATCACAGAGCAGCACCTCGTCGAGCAGGCTCAGGCTCTCGGCAAAGTCCTTGTAGAAGTCGCGCGTGCGGCTGTAGAGGTGTGGCTGGAATATGGCCGTGATTTTCTTGTCCTTGTAAAGCTCGCGAATGCTCATGGCGCTCTGGCGTATCTCCTTCGGATGGTGCGCGTAGTCGCTGAGGAACACGATACGGTCGGTCTTTATCTTGAAGTCAAACCGGCGCTCAACTCCCCGGTAAGTCCTCATACCGTACTTCAGCTCTTCGGCCGTGCAACCGTTGAGTTGGGCCATCGCCATGGCGGCCACGGCGTTCTCTATGTTGATCGGTACGGGCTGTCCCAGGTGTATTCCGGGCACGGTCTCAACGGGAGAAACGAAGTCGAAGGTTATCTCGCCGTTCTCAATCACCACGTTTTCGGCATGGAAGTCGCCACCGTCACGGCTGTACGTGTACGTCTTTACGCCGTCCTGTACGGCCGGGCGCATCTCCAGTCCGGTGTGGATAATGAGCGCGCCGCCTGGCTGTATCAGCGAGGAGTACTTGGTGAAGCTCTCCAGATAAGCCTCTTTCGTGCCGTAAATGTCAAGATGGTCGGGGTCGGTTGACGTGATGACGCTCATCCACGGGCGCAGCCAGTGGAACGAGCGGTCGAACTCGTCGGCCTCAATCACCACGAAATCGCTCTCCTTGCTGAGGATGTAGTTCGAGGCGTAGTTCTTCGATATGCCGCCAAGGAAGGCGTTGCAGTCAACGTGGCTCTGGTGCATTATGTGCGCACACATGGTAGACGTGGTGGTCTTGCCGTGCGTTCCGGCCACGCATAGTCCCTTATGCGCGCGCGTAAGCATGCCCAGCACCTGCGCCCTCTTCTCCACATCGAAGCCCTTTTCACGATAAAGCGCCAACTCCTTGTGCTCGGCGGGGATGGCAGGGGTGTATACCACGAGCGTAGATTCCCTGTTGCGGCACGCATGGGGGATTTCGTCAACGTTCTCCTCGTAGTGTATCAACATACCCTCTTTCTCGAGTTGCTCGGTCAGCACGGACGGAGTCTTGTCATAACCGGCAACCACCACTCCCCTATGTAGGAAGTAACGGGCGATGGCACTCATGCCAATGCCGCCCGCACCTATAAAGTATACAGCTTTTATGTCGTTTAATTCCATATTCCAGTTATTCTTCACGGCCTGATAAGCCTTATAAGACTAATAGGCCTGATATTGACCGGCAAGAGTGATTTTCTTAACTCTTAAATCTTAATTCTTAATTTTTCCTCGCCAGTTTTACCACCTCGTCGGCTATCGTGTCGGCCGAGTCGGGCAGCGCCAGCTTCTTTATGTTACCACTGAGGGCGGCCAGGCGCTCGTTGTCCTTCACCGTCTCGACGGCCAGCTCCACGACCTGCGCTGGCGCGTCGGCGTCCTTAACGTACAGCGCGGCGCCCTTGTCTACCAGCGCCATGGCGTTCTTCGTCTGGTGGTCTTCGGCCACGTTGGGCGACGGAACAAGGATTACGGGCTTGCCTATGAGGCAAAACTCTGATATGCTGCTGGCTCCGGCGCGGCTGATCACCAGGTCGGCGGCCTTGTACGCGGCGCCCATGTCGCTGATGAAGTCCATCACCTTGAGCATGGGCAAGTCCGTGCGGTCCTTCAGCCGCTCGTTAATCGAGGCGTTATAGTACTTGCCCGTCTGCCAGATGAACTGCACTCCCGACGACTTAACCAGGTCGAGGTGCTGCATTACGCTCTCGTTCACGGTCCTTGCGCCGAGGCTTCCGCCAACGATAAGTATCGTCTTCTTGTTCTCGTCGAGGCCGAACGCGCGCAGGGCCTCGGCCTTCGTCATCTTCGTGTCGAGCAAAGCCTGGCGCACGGGGTTGCCCGTCTTGACTATTTTGTCGGCCGGGAAGAAGCGCTCCATGCCGTCGTAGGCCACGCATATACGGTCAACCTTCTTGGCGAGTATCTTGTTCGTCACGCCGGCATACGAGTTCTGCTCCTGTATGAGGCATGGAATGCCCCTCTTGGCGCACTCGTTAAGCATGGGGCCACTGGCGTAACCGCCCACCCCGACGGCAGCCATCGGCCTGAAGTCGCGTATTATCTTCTTGGCCATACGCTGGCTTTTCCATATCTTGAAGAGCACGGCTACGTTCTTCAACATATTCTTCCGGTCGAAGCCGCAGATGGGCAGGCCGATGATACGGTAGCCCGCGTCGGGCACGCGCTGCATCTCCATACGCCCGAGAGCGCCCACGAAAAGGATGTCGGCGTCGGGATATTTGGCCCGTATGGCGTTGGCTATGGAAACGGCGGGGAATATATGGCCTCCCGTACCGCCTCCGCTGATGATGATTCTGAGTTTATCTTGCATAAAACCTCGTACCTTATTATTGCGCAAAAGTAATCATTTTTTTTCTTTTACTGCAATTTTGGCTGACATTTTTCCGGCTTGTCGGAAAAATATACGCAGCCGTCGGCAGGGCCTTCCGCAAGCGCCTGTCCTGCCCTCGCCCACCGTCGCCACGGCGCACTGCGAGAGGGCACACCGCAACGCGCACCATAACAAGACATGTCAAAACGTCAGGTAATCACCCATTTACGTTTACACACTGATTTCGACATAGCGTGTTGTTTTGCGACATTCTGCGTTTCATCCGGCCAGCGACCGAATTAACGGCAAGAAACGTGTGCAAAATTAACATGCTATACGCCAACTGATTACATCAATCCGACCGTTAAACGTGCAACATCAGACGGCGAAACGCAGCCTAAAAGGCCGTCTTTAGCTTCATCAAAGACGGCCTTTAACAGCCCGATTGACGGTCTTCGCCACCGCCGCAAGCCATGATTTAGCGCCAAAACCGCTCTCGATTATTGCACACAGCATGGCTATGTGTGCAACATTTCATGGTTTTCCGCCATACGGAACGCCTTGTCTTATCACGTAAAAAGTCTAAAACGAAGAAGAATACGTGCATTTCCAAAATGACAAAACGACATCAAAACAAAAGAAATTATATAATTTTGACATGGCAGAAAAATAATGAATTAACGTGAGTTCAGGATAAGGTAATACCTAATTCACGTGCTTTTAATACAAAAATTAGCCGGAGTTAACGGACAAGTGCCCCTGTTAAGATACATGGCAGATGTCCGTTAACTCCGGCGAACGGCAGGGAGCACAACTTCGGTTTACTCCCGATAATTCATTCTTTATATTCTCACCTCAGCCAACTCTCGGGATTCAGCTTGGCCGTTCCGCGCCTCAGCTGGAACTGGAGGATGTTGTCGCCGCCGAGAGTACCGAGCGCCTGGCCCGTGCTTACCTTCTGTCCGCGACTCACGCTGACCGTGGCGAGGTTGCAATATACTGAGATATAGTCGCCGTGGCGCACCATGACAATCATGCTTCCGTCGAAGTTGAACACGGCGCTTACCTCGCCGTTGAACACCGAACGCACCGCCGCGCCCGACTGTCCCTGTATGTTGATACCCTTGTTGTCGAGCCTTACGTTGCGCAGACCGGGCACCGTGTACTGTCCGAAGTGGCTTACTATCCTGCACGAACCGGCCAACGGCATGGGCAGACGGCCACGGTTGCGCTCGAAACTGCCGCTCAGCTTGCGGTCCTGGCTGTCCATCTCTACGGCAGCCTTGGCCCTCTTGGTGGCCTTCTCAACGTCGCGCTCGTGGCGTTCTTCGTCAACACGCGCCTTACGCTCTGCCGCCTTGCGGTCTTCCTCGGCCTCGCGCGCCTTGCGCTCAGCCTCCTTACGGGCGGCCTCATCCTTCTTGGCGGCCTCGCGCGCCTCGGCTTTCAGGCGCTCTTCACGCTCCCTGGCTTCCTTCACACGCCGTGCGTTCTCCCTCGCGGCAGCCTCGGCCTCGGCCTTCTTGCGGGCCAGTTCCTCGGCCCTTCGCTTGGCGGCGGCCTCAGCTTCGGCCTTACGCCGCGCCTCGGCTTCGGCACGTGCCTTGGCCCTGGCTATCTCCTCGGCTATCAGCTTGTCGATTTTGGCGTTCAGCTCGGCGTCCTTCTTACGCTGGTCAGCAATGACTTTCTGTATCGTTTTCTGCTGGCGTTGCAGGGTGTTAACCATCTTCTGCTGCTCGGTCTGCTTGGTCTGCAAGGCCGCATGCTCCTGCTTGCCCTTGTCGAGAAGGGTGTTTTTCTGTCCCCTGACACGTTGCAGTTCCTTATGCTTCTCCTCTATCTGGCGCTGCTTGGCCTTCACCATCTCGCCCTGCGAGCGCTGGTATGCCGCGTATTCACGCACGAAGCGCAGGCGACGGTACATCTGCGCGAAGTTCTTTGCGCTGAAGATGAACATCAGCTTATCCTGAACGGTACGCTTGCCGGCAAGGTAGCGCACCGACTTTATATACTTGGCCTTGCGGTCTTCAAGCTGTTGCTCAAGCGTGGCGAGCTGGCTTTTCAGCATGCTTATATTGCCGTCAATGTGCGTTATTTCCTCCTGTATCCCGTCGATGGACTTCTGGTGCTGGTCAATCTCCGTGTTAAGCACCATCAGGTTGTTAAGTCTTTTCTTTACGTCGGCCTTGTTTGCACGCAGAAGCCGCTCCTGCTCCTTTATCTTGCGCTGCACTCCGGCACGCTGGTTACGCAGTCCCTTGATAGAATTATTTGAGTACTTAGCGGTCTTTTTCTTGCTTTTAGTGGTTTTCTTTTTTGCCACACGGGTTGTCTTCGCCTTCTTTCGCGTAGTCTGTTTCTTTGTTTGCGCGAACGAAGGGAACACCAGTATAATCGACAAAAATAATATAAGGAGTCGTTTCATTTACATCTTCATAAGTCGTTTCACGACGTCTTGCACGTCCACCTGCTTATACTTGCCCGACACTGTGGTGAACGTGTCCCAATCGTCGGACGTGTCAAGGTTGTTGATTGATATGTTCACTGACATCTTGTCGGCGTTCTTCACGGCTCCGGTCTTGAGCCTCAGCGTTATGTCCGTAGGGAAAAGCTTTGTACCGAGAGGCTTGAACTTGCCGTAGTCGCACGTAACTGTCGTCTTGCCCGATGTCTTACCGTCATACGTTACGCCTACACTCTTTATCAGCGCGGTTGTCTTATCGGCGCTCCAGGCATAGCTCATGTCGCCGCGTTTGTATGATACAACGGCGTCTGACAGAGCGTTATTGAACGCAACGGAGAAGTTCTTGAGCGATGAATCCGTTATTTTCTGCGTACCGGGAACGAAAAGCTTGTTCCAGAACAAGGCCTGCAGGGTATAAAAATCAAGCCCGTTTTTCTGCAGGAAGTCAACGTCTGCATAGCTGGCCTTGATATATTCCTTGTTCATACGGTCCATTATGAGCACGTAGTCCTTGGTGAACTCAAGCCGTCCTACCTCCATCAGACCGAACGGAGTGAGCTGGATGCGGATTACCTGGTCTTTCTTCATGTTGAGAGACCCTGACACCGAAATGTCCTTGGAGCCGGTATTGACCGTAAACTTGATTTTAGACGTTATGCTGTTGGCATACACCTCATTGTCGTAAACCTTCCTGAGAAAGTCGCGCGACATGGTTTCGGCATTATCCAGGGTTACTTTCTCTGTCTTCGTCGGCTTGGTCCCGCCCTGCAGGGCCTTGCTGCTGCCGCACGAAACGACGAGCAACGACATTGTCGCAAGCGCCGTAACGATTGACAATCTGCACTTATTTCTCAACATATTTCCTAAGTTTTATTTTACGCCTCAATACAGTTTCGTTCTCCGCTCCTGCCTTCAAGGCCTCATTCCAATACTTTACCGCGCCGTCAATGTCGCCGTTTACCGCGTGAATATCCCCTGCATGCTCGATTATCACGGCGCTTTTCGTCGTATCGTTCTTCACCGCCATATCGATATATTGCAGCGCCTCGGCATACTTTTTCTGCATAAACAGTATCCAGGCATACGTATCCAGGAATGTGCTATTGTCCGGTTCGGCCTGCACCGTACGGTAACTCATCTGCGCGGCCTTGTCCAAATCCTTGTTCTCAACCGACAAATAGTAAGCATAGTTGTTAAGGCAGCCGTAATTGTCATCCTTCCATTGCAGGCATGAATCATACGCGGCATAAGCCCCTTTGTCGTCACCTTTGTCATGGAGTATATCGCCCATGATGGCGTAAAAGTCGGAAACAAGGCTCGGATTGCTCTGATCGTTGATTTGACTCACCCCACGGCGCAACACTTTCAGCGCACTGTCGTCATCGTCCTTCTGGATATACGCAAAACCGAGGAAGTAATAGAACGCCAACTCATCCGGACTATAGTCGAGCGCCTGGTTGGAAAGCTCGATTACACGGTCGAAGTCCTGCTTGTTCCATTCCGCCTGTATAAGCTGCAATCTTGCTGCTACATTGTCAGGAGAGATGGCAAGCACCGTCTCGAGGACTTTCGAGATAGAATCCTGCGGCATTTTCTTCAGCGTCAGGTAAGCCGCATACAGCTGGGCCATATCCGACGTTTCCTGAGGCTCCTTCAGTATTTTCTTGAACAGGTCAATTACCAGCGTGCTGTCGGCTCCATTCTTTTCGTTGTCGGCTACGACCTGACGCATCAATGCCATCTTGCCGTCTACAGGCGTCTTCGGGCTGACAAGCATCACCTCCTGCAACGAATCGGCACGCATAGCCTGCCCCGAAGTACGGTAATAGTCTATCATCGACATACGGGCCATGATGTTCTCGGGCTCAGCCTGCAGCACTTCAAGGTACAATTTGCCTGCCTCGTCCGGCCTGCCGTTCTGCAAAAGCCAGTTGCCGAGCATGACGCGATAGTTCATGTCGTTAGGATGTTTCTCCGACATGTTCTTCAGTTCGTTATACTCCTCCTCTTTCTTGCCTTGCAGAGAATAAACCCTCATCTTGGCGAGGGTAAGATCTTCACTGGCGCCTTCAAGCGCTTCCATGCGGTTCAGCACGTCAAGCATTTTGTCATAATCTTTCTGTCTGCTGTAGAGTTGCGCCAAGAAGTCCAGCACATCCGAGCGTTCGGGGCTGTTACGCGACAGTTTCTCGTACGCCTTGATGGCCTCGTCAAGATTGCCCATGCTGACATATCCCACGCCGATGCGCTCGAGATATGCATTGTTTGACGGATTAAGCTCGGAGGCTTTCTTGACGTCAGCAAACGCGGCGGAGTCTCCTTTCAGTATGCCGTCATAGAAAGACAACATGAAATAAGCCTCGGCGGCATTGGGATTGATACCGATACAATGCTCCAAAAGGTCGTAGGCAGCGTCGTAGTTGCCGCTTATCTGTTGCTTTACGGCCTCATAATAATACATCTTGAAGCGCAGGCTGTCGTTATGGCTGATGGCGGGCAGATGCATTACGGGCACACTGCGGCCTTCCGGCCGCGCGGCCACGACGCCCTTGCTCCCGCAACCGGCCATAATGACGGTTACCGCCATGCAGGCTAAAACATATAATATCTGTCGTTTCATTTATCCTTACGAATGAGAGACGTGCCGTTATTCCACTCCCGTATGTCCGTAGCCACCGGTTCCGCGCTCTGTCTCGTCGAGCTCGGCAACCTCGGCAAACACGGCCGTCTCATGCCGTGCGATGACCATCTGGGCTATGCGCTCGCCGTCATTCACGACGAAATCTTCAGCCGAAAGGTTAACCAGGAGCACCATTACCTCGCCTCTATAGTCGGCGTCGATTGTGCCCGGCGAATTCAGCACGGTTATTCCATGCTTCAGGGCGAGACCGCTGCGCGGACGCACCTGGGCCTCATAGCCTGCGGGCAGCGCCATATATAGCCCCGTAGGGATGAGTTTCCGTTCCATAGGGCGCAACGTTATTGATTCGCCTATATTGGCCCTGAGGTCCATGCCGGCACTTTGCGGGGTGGCATAAGCCGGCAACGGCTGATGTCCCTTGTTGATAACCTTTACCTTAACCATTGTATGTCTTGACTTTCTTTTAAGCTGCAAAAATAATGATTTATATTCAGACAATAACAAAATTACTTGTAAAAAGAAAGATTTTAGCCAATTTTAGACTACTTTTGCAACGTAAAAAGGAGAAAAGGAGAGAAGGAGAAAAGGAGTAAGTAGATTTGCATTAGAGCGGTGGATATAAGCGACTAAACAATAAGTAAACAGTAGAAAGACATATCTACTTACTCCTTTACGCCTTCACTCCTTACTACATAAAAATTAGAACCATGATGGACTGGAACCGACTTATATCCAACAAACGGCTCGGACAGGAGCATCGCCACACGATGCGCCACGACGACCGTTCCGAATTCAAGCGCGATTACGACCGACTGATATTCTCCGCGCCGTTCAGGCGCATGCAGAACAAGACCCAGGTGTTCCCCTTGCCGGGCAGTATCTTCGTGCACAACCGCCTCACCCACAGCCTCGAGGTGGCCAGCGTGGGGCTTTCGCTTGGCAACGACGTGGCCCACGGCGTGATGAAACACAGTCCCGAACTGGCTGATACGCTGTTTCCGCAAATCGGGACAATCGTCAGCACGGCGTGTCTGGCGCACGACATGGGCAACCCTCCGTTCGGACATTCGGGCGAAAAGGCAATACAGACGTTTTTCACCGAGGGCAACGGACGCTCGCTGAAGGACAAGGTAAGCCCCGGATTCTGGGCAGACATCACCCACTTCGAGGGTAACGCCAATGCGTTCCGCCTGCTGGCGCACCGCTTCAAGGGACGACGTGACGGCGGTTTCGTCATGACCTACTCCACGCTTGCGTCGATAGTGAAGTATCCTTTCGCCTCAACGATAGCGGAAAAGGGGCACGGCAAGTTCGGTTTTTTCATTTCAGAAGAGCATATTTTCAGGAAAATCGCCGATGAATTGGGCATTATTCGCCGTTCCGCCGATGGCCAGCCCACCGAGTACGCACGCCATCCTTTAGTGTATCTGGTCGAGGCTGCCGACGACATCTGTTACGAGATAATGGACATCGAGGACGCCCACAAGCTGAAAATCCTGTCTTACGAGGAGACCGAACACCTCTTCCTGGATTTCTTCGATGAAAAGGGGCAAAATCGTATACGGCAAAGGATTATCGACGAGGGGATTACCGACAGCAACGAGAAGGTGGTTTATATGCGCGCCTGCGTAATAGGCACGCTCGAGAAGGCGTGCGTAGAGACTTTCCTAAGATATGAAACGGACATCCTGAACGGCGAACTGAAAGGCTGTCTCATAGACAACATCGGCGACCGCAGGGCCGAGGCGTACCGCAAATGCGCCGATTTATCGAAACAACGGATATACAAGAGTAAGCCCGTACTTGACGTTGAACTGAGCGGTTTCCGCATAATGGCCACGCTAATGGAGGCCATGGTCGACGCGGCAGTCAACCCGGAGCGCTTCTATTCGCGCCAGCTTATCAGCCGTGTGAGCAGCCAGTACGACATCGACTCGCCCGACCTGGAGACCCGCCTCATGGCCGTAATCGACTATATCAGCGGCATGACCGACGTCTACGCCCTTGATATTTACCAGAAAATCAACGGAATAAGCCTGCCGATTGTGTAGACTTAAACAGCATTTCAACATCACTTATTACGCCGTTTGTATCTGCCTGACAATCAGGCGGATACAAACGGCTTTCCAAAAGGAGGCCTTTTGGTCTGCAAAAGACGGCCTTTTACCTTGCGAAAGGCCATCTTTTACGAGACGATTTGCCGCCTTTTGGAAAACAAGGAAAATCGTCCCGCACAACAAGGCATATCCATACGGCATTCAAGTGGCCTGTAAATACGTACAAAAAGAAGGGCGTACGCGCCGTAAACGACGCATACGCCCTACATGCTTTTCATAGACTGCGCTTATCAGCGCTTGATTATCTTAACGGACTTCTTCGCCCCGTTCTGTGTGTAAGTCAGCACGTAAACGCCTGACGGAATGTCTGATATGCTCCAGCTGCCTTCCACTACATCGCTGTTGCGTACGAGTGCGCCCGACATTGAGTAAACGCCTACTGCGTAAACAGGCTGCGACGCATATACCGTATTGCCGTCGAAAGTTACTAACGAACCGGTCTCAACGTTACCGATACCCGTAGAAGTGCCGACTTTCAGGGTAAGTTTGCTCCAGTTTGCATGTGCCGCGAACAGGTCGTAAACGTCCTCGCTTATTGTCAACGTTATGGCTTTAAGGTCAGTAATGCCAGAGAACATGTCAACATAGAATATCGGAGCCTCGGTGCCTGCGTAGCGTGTCCAGTCGATATCTGCCAAAGCAGTGCAATCGCCGAACGTCGAAGAAGCGAACGTAACCTCTGCGGGCAATACCACCTTGACAAGCGACGTGCAGTCCTCAAACGTGCTCTGCATGCTGCTCATGCCGGTAAGTCCCGTTGCGCTCGAGATATTCACCTCTGTCAGTGAAGTACATCCGGAGAACGCGCTGTTAAGACTTGTAAGACCTGAGCAATACTGCATGTCTATCGCTTTCAGCTTTTCGCAGTTCATGAAGGCGTTGGTAAGATTAGCAAAGTTGGCTGCATCGCTTGCCGCCGGCATTGTTACAGTCTCCAGAGCCTTGCAATTTACGAATACACCGTTCTTCGAAAGACTGCCTTGTACATACAAATCGGTAGTTGCTTCGATAAGAGCCTCGCTCATGTCAACAGATACGAGCGTGCTGTTGGTAGCCATAAAGCCTGTAGTTCCTAATGCCACGGCCAACTCTGCGAACTCGTCGGTGCCCCATGTGCCCGTAAGCTTTATGTCAGTAGCGTCGCGCAGGTTGGTCGGAATGTCTGAAGCGTCAACTGTAATAACGCCATCTTCCTCACCACCGCCCGGAGTTTCGCCACCTGGACAAGGCAGTTCGGTTGGCTTTTTGTAGTAACTGTTCGCCAAAACTTCGTATTCAGTGCCGTCACCAAGCTGTCCGCCACGGTTGCATCCCCATCCGTACAGCTTGCCGTCAGTGGTAAGTACAAATGAATAAAGCTGTCCGGACGCAAGCATTGAGTAAGTAAGTCCTTCTGGAAGAAGAGGTTTTACAGGTGCCGTCTCAAACGGAGCATCGTTTGTTGTACCTGAAAGGAGCTTACCGTTACCGTCGCCCAATCCACCGTTACCGTTGCTACCCAAAGCATAGATCTGGGTTATCTTGCCCTCAGAACCTACCGCTATAGTCAGCGATGCCTCACATCCTGATACTGAGATTACGCCGTTGGGGATGGCTGTAACCTTAGTAAACACATTGTATGCACTTGTAAGCGCATCTTCCGGTTCGTTGAAACCGAGCAGATTGCTCTGGTTGTCGCCCGTTGCCCACAGCGAGCCGTCAGCCTTTACGGCGTATGTGCGGCTGTCTATTGCCTTTACATAAACCCAGTCTTTATCCGTTCCGATCTGCACGGGCTTAGATTTTTGCTCCCAATCGCCGGTTCCAAGCTGTCCGCTACTGTTCTTACCCCAGCCCCACAAAGTACCGTCGGTCTTGAGGGCAACAGTATGTGAAGTTCCCATTGTAACCATCTTCCAGTCCTTGTCGGTGCCAATCTGCTCGGGAGTTGTATGCGAACTTGTGCCGTCAAGTCCTAACTGGTAGCTTCCATTCTCGCCCCAGCCCCATATAGTACCGTCGGTCTTGAGTCCGATTGCGCTGTAACCCCAGAAGCGGCAGACAGCAACGTCATCCCAGTCGTTGTCTGTTCCAACACGTGTAGGAGTCTTATGGTCCATTCCGTCACCAGTTCCCTGAACTCCACCTTCCTGTGTTCCAACAGCCCAAAGTGAGCCGTCGTTTTTTATGAAGAAGCCGTAAGCCTTGCCGCCAACGGCCTTTTTCCAGTCAGTATCTTCTCCAACCATACTCCACTCGGCTGTACGCTCTGAAACGGAGGGCACACCCATCTGTCCCTTCTCGTTCCAACCGCAGCTCCACAGAGTTCCGTCATCGCGTATTGCGTAACTCGTAGCGTCGCCAGCTTCTACATACTTCCACACATGATCCTGTGCGTTGGCCGTTGCTGACAGGGCCAATAGTCCCATCGACAACAATGTACGTGTAAATTTTTTCATAACAGGATTGTTTTAATTGATTATTATTGCCTTTCTAAAAGCTTATTTTCTTAATTATATAAACATACCGCCGGAACGGCGGGCACGGATTAACGGCCCACCATTACCTTGCGTACATCTGTGCCTCCGTTGCGGCATGCCACCTTAACTAAATATACACCGTGACCAGGGAGGGACACAACGGCACGACCGCCGGACATTGTCGATTCAGCCACAGCCATTCCGCAGAGGTCAAATACCTTCACGCCGGTTCCTTCAACATTCTCAACACTCAGCTCGTTTCCATTAATGCTGACGTTGGTTTCACCGTTTTCCTCAGCCACGACAGACTCTATTCCCGTCGGGTCACCGTCGCCATTGTCTATTATCGGGCATATCATGAACGAAGCGCCGGGCATTGTTCCAAAATAATTAACCGGCACAGTATACCCCATACCTCCGTAACTTACTAACGAATTGTGTGCCAACAAATTAGAAAGATGCTCTTCCGGAATGCTTTGCCCATTAACTTCTGCAAGCATACAGATGTCTGCCTTTGAAGGATCTGTACCGAAACCTTCAACCGTTACAAAGAAAAGCGGCTTGTCCCAAATCTGTAACGGTTCGTCAAAACGGAACTCCGCAACAGCCGCGTTCTTAACGGATATCTCGCCGTCACGAGCCTTACGAATCTCGCTTACCGGCAAAAATACCGCTTCGAGAGGTAATCCGTCAAGCTGAAGGTTGCCGTCTTCGCCCTCCGTAGGATACCAAACACGCAGCAAAAGTTGCTGACCCTGCTCGTATTTTGTAGGCATTGCCGCGAAATAAACGTTCACTCCGGTCATGTAGGCATTGCTATGTGATGTCATGAACAAGTTACCGAAACCGCTCAGACCTGCACTGTTAGTGCCTCCGACAAATCCTGCTCCGCCATTTAGAGGAAAACTACCAAGCCTGTACGTTCCTCCTGCGTCCAGCTCGCCCCATTTACGGCAGTTGGCGGTGGTTATTTCAGCCCTGCCACTTACGAGAATCTCTCCCTCTGCCTGGTAAGTAGCCTTACTTCCGCCCGCATCCGAGCACTCAAGTGTCGGGAAAGGATAATGTCCGAGCTCTTTATATGTAACCGAAACGTCACGTGTCGTAGCCGTGCCCTCGTTCGTTCCGGGCAGTGTCCAGTTGTAACCTGTCGCCGAACCCTGCGTAGTGTTAACGTAATTTACCTTCTTGCCTGTCGGCGCCCAAAGGAAATGGTCACCATTAAAGTTCTTGTTTGGCGAAAGATAGTTGCACACCGGCTCCTCCTCAGACGAATGCGTGCCGAGGCAACTCAATCCTGCAGGATAATCATACATCGGCTCTACCGACGCGCGTGTGGAATGGCCGACAACCCCGTCTACGGGTTCCGAGATGACAGGATCGCCCACTTGCGGCAACTGAAGGTTGGCAACATTACTCTTCTGAGCCTGTACTGGCGCAAAAAAGAATAGGCTTAACAATAGAAATGCGTCGTGTTTTTTCATACTAAACGGTCTATTAAGTTATACTTATGTAATTAATGCAAATCTAAAGCATTTTCTTTAATGCGTGAAGTTTTTAATAAAGAAATTTTAAATCAAACATCTTTTTTAACTAAACGGGTAGATTAAATATTTTGTTTTAAACTTTTTTATTACATGTATAGGGTTTGATTATTATGGCAATGATAATTCGTCACTGCGACAAACTGCCATTATTTCTCTGCTTTTTATATCAATAGTGCAACTAAATAGACCGGTTAAGAAACATTTGTTTACAGCTTTTACGTATGTCTTATCGGTTATTTACCCGCATAATCAGCCATAAAATTAATTCCGTAAGCTAACAGCCTGGCAATCAGGCCATAATTTACGGCATTGTAAAAGGTGGCCTTTTATCTTGCGAAAGACCACCTCTTGCAGGCTAAAAGACGGTCTTTCGGAAAGCAAAAGACCGTCTTTTATAAAACCGAATGCCCGCAACCGCCAAACCGTTAATAATGATACGTTTGGCAGGTGCGGGCATTACACCTTATTATATTATACTAAATGCTCACTTGCGCGGTCAGTATCACCTCGCGTGGACGCAGCTCGTAATAGTTGGTTGACGACATTACGCCACTGTAATTGGTGACTGTGTATCGGCGTTTGTTGAACAGGTTGCGCACGTCGGCCGACAGGCGTACCTTTTTCAGGCGCCATACCACGCCGGCATCGGCCAAAAGCGTGTTTATCACTCCTGCCGACTGCAATTCGTTACGGTAATGAACGGCGGCAATAGAGATATCCACCTTGCCTACCGTCTGCGTGTAAGCGAGGCGCTGAGTCCAGTCGAGTAAGCTGTTTTGCCCCATTTCATCGGTCTTTATCTTGTTCAATGAGAATGTGGCGCAATAGGTAAACGTGCCGAAAGACGGCGAAAAAACGATTTCCGGCGACGCCGAATATACATTTGAAGCGTAGTCGGTAACTGAGCCTTCTGACAGCTGCTGGCCTGTGGCATAGGCATAGTTAAGCTCAAGTTTGGTCTTCAGGTGAATGTCGAAAAAGCCCTTCGACACAAGCGCCTTTGCCGAAACGGCCTGCCCGTGCCAGTCATTGGCAACGGTTTCGAGCAGGTATTGCCCGTCTGTGATGGTCATGTCGGTCATCACGTTGCCGTGGTTATAGTTGTAGTTTGCGCCGAAACTCATGAAAAGTTCGGTCACTGGGCGCTTGTAGTCATAGCTAAAACCGGCATGAAACGTGCCCTGACGTGGGATGATACCCGACCTTACCACCTGCGTGCGATAGTCTGACATATAGCTGCCGACGGCATAATCCGAGAAACTTCCTGTCGACATGTTGTACCCCGAGCTAAGTGTCCACTCGCCGCGGCGGCCGCTCTTGATGTTCGTGTACAGCAAGGGCGAGGCGTCAAGGTAGTGTTCGCCGCGCTCGGTCAGAATCTTCCAGTTTACGGGAACGGCGAGCCTCAACACCGTTTTCATGCGTTTGTACTCCCAGGTGGGCCGCCCGTACACGGTCAGTGCCGTGTGTCCGCCCTGCAGGTTGAGGTGCTCGGCCGTTACGCCGATAGTGTAACGGTGGGTAAGAAACTTGCGGTTGAGCGTCAGCAGGGCGTAATTGTCGGCATAATAAAGTATGTTGTTCAGCTTCTGCGTCTGTCCGTCAACAGTCATTTCCTGCGGCGCGTAGTGGAAGTCGAGCGTTGAGTAGACCGTCCATGAGTGTCGGTCGCGGGTCAGCAGGCGGGTAAACGTGTTCTGGGCTTGTATCTCGGGCAGCTTCACCCGCTGCCTGACGTCGTTGCCTTCTGCTCCGGTGAACGTCGAGTAGCCGTCAGTTAGCGTTCCGGTAAGACTGAAATACTCGTTGCCATACGCCCGTTGAGTGTTCGTGTTATGGTTGAAATCGACGTAAATCCTGTCCGTCCTCATCCTGGAACGGTCGGTTTCATCGGTCTGTACGGGGTCTCTTCCGTCGAAATAATACACCGACGTGTTGCCCGTCTGCTGCTCTTCGTCCGTGTGCAGATATCCCGCCGTCACCCGTTGTTCGCTTCCGCCCTTGGTCTTGCGCGTGTTTTTCGCCGTCACGTTTACCGAACGGTTGAAACGTACGCGCTCCTCATCTATCGGAGAGGTGAGCGTCGGCGCCGAAAACCACCCCGGAACGCTCGTCCCCGCGCCGTAGGCCGACATGCCGCCAGTGGCCAGCACACGGTCGTTACGTGACAGGTCCTTGCCCGACTGGTCGTAGTCAGCGGAGTACATCCACTGTCTCCGCTTGCCAATCTGCAATGCGTCGGCGCCTCCCTGCGGCCTCGTCTTCTTCAAGGGGAAGCCCACCACGACCTCGGGACGCAGCGTAAACATCCACTTGTCGCGTGCCTCTGGACGCAGCTTAATGTTCATCGCCACGTCGTCCGTAAACACTTTGCCCTGCAAAGCCTTAACGGGCTGGTCGTGCTCAACGACCTCCGCCTTGTCAACGTCACGTGCCTTGAGCGCCTCTGTCAGCTGGTTATAGCGCCCGCCGGTAAGGTCGAGGTCTTCAACTGTAAACCTCGTGATGTCCTTTCCGTTGAAAGTTATCTTGCCGTTCTTGTCTACATCCACGCCGGGGAGCTTCTTCAGCACGTCCTTCAGCGAGTTATCGCGCTGCCCGGCATAGCGTTTCAGGTCGAAAACGATGGTGTCCTGCCGTCCGAACACGGGCGTTCCCTTCACCTGAACCTCCTTCAACATGAAAGCCTTTTGCGTCAACGACACCTCAATCTTCTGTCCCTCAGTGATTGTTACGCTCTTTTTCATGTACCCGAGGCACGTCACCTGCACCCTGTCGCCCGTCTTTGCCCTGACTTCAAAGCGTCCGTCAGCACCCGAACGGGCAAAACTTACGGTCTTACCGTCACGCATCAGCGTAACAGCGGCGTTCGGAACAGGCTTCAAGGAAAGCGAATCGAACACCTCGCCGGTCACCGTTGTCTGCCCGAAAGACGGCAAAGCAAGCGCCACAAGAACAAGAATGAATAGCAGTTTTCTCATTGAATCAATATTTATCAGTCACAATTTACTCCGCCAGTTCTATCGGATTGAACGGCAGGTTCTTAGGAGTATTCAGTTCAGATGCGCTCTTTCCGTCGTCAGCGGTCATCATTCCCGGCGTGAAAAGCGCAAGATAACCTATCGGGTCGGCGTAATAACGCTCGTATTGAGTCATCAGTTGACTGAACGTAACAGGCTCGTAATCAAGGCCTTGATACATAATAGGCGTGCCGTCAGCCACCTGTCGCATTGCCGTAGCCTCAAAAACGTATTGCCGCCCGCCGTCATACGCGCGGAGGATAAGGCCGGGCAGACCGCAGAGTTTCCATGGTCCGGCGTCCATCGGGACGTCATCGGCGTACCAGGCGAACCACCGCCGGCCTTTGTACCATGCCGTGGCGAGGTGGCATTCATTGCCAAGTATCGTGGCGGTACTGTCCGCTACGGGTGTCCATTCGGGCGATTTCATCGGTTCGGTAACGGCATAATAGTTCATCGCTATCAGGTCGTCGAGGAACGTAAAGCTGCCTTCCTTAGGATAATTGCGGTACACCTGCCACGTAACATCGGCCGTATAAGTGGCCAGTTGCTCGCCCCGAGCCTCCCTTTTAGCGTTGAGCGAGTCTTCAAGATATGCCGTATAACTGTAAAACTTGGTGCTTTTGTCGCCTATCTCGAGTCGCATCGGCTCGGTTTTACGTTCCCATTCGGCCTTTGTCGTGTCGTTAACGTAAGTCATGTCATACGCCACCATATACCTCACCGTGTCGCAAACCTCCTGCCGCATGGTGTTCCTGAAACCGTCGGTTCCTGCCAAGGCGCATGTTGGCAGCAGGCTGACGACGGCCATAATGCTAATCAAACATTTTTTCATATTACACCTATTATTTATTGAAGTTCTATCGGGATGAACGGTATGTTCTTTGGGGCAGGCAGCGGGTTGCCGCTGCCGTCGTCGGTTACGATGACCACATCTGGATTGTAAAGGCGGTCGTAGCCGAACGGGTCGGCATTATAGCGTTTATACTCCTTTACCAGCGTGGCGTTGCTTACTGGCTCATAGTCAAGTCCCTGGTACATCATCGGCTTTGGCTCGGTAACGTTCCGAAGGCCCGTAGCCTCGAAAACGTACTGCCGTTTAGCATCATACGCGCGGAGGATAAGGCCGGGCAGGCCGCCGAGCTTCCACGGTCCGGCGTCCATCGGGATGTCGTCGGCATACCAGGCGAACCACTTCCGCCCTTTATACGATGCCGTGGCAAGACGGCATTTATAGCCCAGGACAGTGGCGACGCTGTCCTGCACAGGTGTCCATTCAGGCAGTTTCACCGGCTCGGTAACGGCGAAATAGTTTACGCCGGCCACGTCGTCAAGGAACGTGAAGCAGCCGTCCTTGGGGTAATTCCTATACACCTGCCACGAGACATTTTCACCGAAGAGCATCGCCGAGCTGCCGTTGGCGGCGTTGACGGCATTGAGCGAGTCGCTGCGGAACGCCGCATAGCTGTAGAAACGCATGGCTCTGTCGCCTATCTCGAGGCGCATCGGCTCGGTAAGCGTGTCCACTTTATCGGTCCACACACCCTTGACGAAGGTCATATCATAGGCAATCTCGTACCTCACTGTGTCGCAAACCTCCTGTTTCATGCGGAAATTGAAGCTCTCCACGCCGGCCTTTACCGCTGCGGGCAGCATTAAAACGGCTGCGAAAAGCACTGCTGACATATTTCTCATAAGCGTCATTTTTTCATTATACAATTACCGCAAAGATAGCAATATTTACTCAAAATGTCATTGGGGGGGGTAAAATTATTACGGTTTAACACTTAAATCACCTTATACCTCACGGCCTTCTTTCTCCCCGCCTACGCACAGTAAAACATCCGTTAACTGCAAGGCGTTTTGCAAGAGACGGTCTTTTACCGTCCGAAAGGCCGTCTTTTAGCGCCTAAAAGGCCACCTTTTGCAGCGCGGTTTGCCGCCTTTCTGTCTTTTCCTGAAATAGGTTGACAGTTTTTGTTTAAATAAACTACATTATTTTACACACTCTGGATAGAGGTACTGGAATAGTTGACATCGCATCGGGAAATGTGCCGCTTTACTTTAATTCCCGGTCTTTGTCAGGCGGCCCCGCGGGTCCGCCTGACAAAATCGCGGCAAAGATACTATCTTCCATTGTCATTTCCTCCATGGCCCACCGTTTTTTTCCTTTTCCACAGCCGTTTTTGTTCGCCGCTCCCGGCGTGCGCCGTCTCCGGGGTGT